>Ga0265323_10000185_pt1 | contig 37539 bp, 33 predicted proteins | sample 41225metaG_FD_193580 | JGI IMG/M metagenome (GOLD analysis project Ga0265323, IMG submission 193580) | Rhizosphere microbial communities from Carex aquatilis grown in University of Washington, Seatle, WA, United States - 4-12-25 metaG | ecosystem: Host-associated > Plants > Roots > Rhizosphere...
AACCCCACCGGCTTCTGACGCTGGCTCCGGCTGACCTGATCGTCATCTGCATATACTTCGCGCTGGTGGTGGGCGTCGGCTTGTATCTGAAGCGCCGGGTCCACGCCAGCAGGGATTTCTTCTTTGCGGGCAAAGGCGTGGGCTCCTGGGTGGCCGGCCTGAGCTTCGTGGCGGCCAACCTGGGCACGCTGGAACTGCTGGGCTGGTCGGCCTCGGCGTATCAGTACGGCATGCTGGCGGCGCACTGGTATTGGATCGGGGCAGTGCCGGCGATGCTGTTCCTGGGCATCGTCATGATCCCGTTCTATTACGTCTCCAAGTCGCACTCCGTGCCGGGGTACCTGAAACTGCGCTACGGCGAAGGGACGCGGCTGCTCTCGGCGCTGTCTTTCGCGGCCATGACGGTACTGATGAGCGGGATCAACATGTTCTCCATGGCCATGGTGATGAAGGTCATTCTCGGCTGGGACATCCACTTCAGCATTCTGATCTCCACCCTGACGGTCGGCGTGTACGTGGCGCTGGGAGGCCTGCTGTCGGCGATTGTGAACGAGGTAGTGCAATTTGTCCTGATCTGGGCCGGGACCATCGCCATCCCAATCTTCGGCCTGATCGAGACGGGCGGCTGGAACGGCATGCTGGCGCGCATCGCGCAGCGGGTGCCGTTGCAGGACTACACGCACATGTGGCGGAACATGGGCGCGGCGGCGGACAATCCGATGGGCGTGCACTGGACCGGAATGGTGTTCGGCCTCGGCTTCATCGGCGCCTTCGGTTACTGGACCACGGACTTCCTGGTGGTGCAGCGCGTGATGGCCGCGCGCGACCTGCGTTCGGCCAGGATCGCCACCACGATTGGCGCCGCATTCAAGATGTTCCTGCCGGCCATTGTGATCCTGCCCGGATTGCTGGGCCTGGCGGTGCTTCCCATGAAGCTGACCGGGGAGACGGAAGCGCTGGCGACCGGCGGCCACAGTTTCAACGAGGTGATGCCGCTGATGATGGCGCGGTATCTGGGCCCCGGGTTCCTGGGAATCGGCGTCACCGCGCTCATCGCCGGCTTCATGTCGGGGATGGCGGGCAACGTCAGCGCGTTCGCCACGGTCTGGACCTACGACATCTATCGCCCCGTGTTCAACCGGATGGCGGCAGACGCGAAATGCCTCAGCATCGGGCGCTGGTGCACGCTCATCGGCCTGGGGGCGAGCATTGGCGCGGCGTACCTGGTCATGCAGTTCGCCAGCATCATGGATTACGTCCAGGCGCTGCTGGGCTTCTTCATCATTCCCCTTTTCGGCACGGTAATTCTCGGGATGCTCTGGAAGCGGGCCACGCCCTCCGGCGGATTCTGGGGGTTGCTCTCGGGCGCGGCGTCGTCGATCCTGCTGTGGCTGCTGGTGAAATTCCATCCAGCGGCGCTGGCCGTAATCGCGCTCTCTTCGGGCGCCAAGCCGATGGCCGAGAACCTGTACAGGTTCATCTGGTCGTGGATGGTGTGCGTTGTCGTAACGGTTCTGGTGAGTCTGGCGACCACGCCCAAACCGGATTCGGAACTGCGGAATCTGGTATACGGCCTTTCGGAGATGCCGCCCGGCGCCGTTGTCCCCTTTTACCGCCGGCCCCTGTTCGCGGCGGCGCTGGTAGCCGCGGTTTTTGCCGGCTTGAATATTCTGTTCTGGTAAGAGACATGACCTACTCGAAGAAGGAGCGGACGATCCGCGCCCTGCGGCGCGAACCGGTGGACCGGCTCCCCACGCAATCCAATTACACGCGGCCGATGGGACGGCTGCTGGCGGCGCACTTCGGAATCGCGGAAGCGGATCTGCCGGAGCGTCTCGGCAATCACCTGCTCCGCGTGGACATCGACCACGCCCGCCGCACCAGTGCCGATGGCGCCGTCGAGTTCGACTGGTGGGGCGCCGGGTGGGACACCCGCACCGAGGGCTACTGGCCGGCCTTCTCCCCGCTGGCGGAGATGCTCGACCTGGATCGCTTCCCGTGGCCCGATCCGCGCGCCGCGGCGCTGCTCGGCGCGGCGGAGCAGACCCTTGCGCGGAATGGCGCGGCGTCCTTTGTCGTGCCGAACCTGGGCATGTGCCTGTTTGAGCGGGCCTGGTCGCTGCGCGGATTCGATGCGCTGCTGATGGACATGCTGGAGCGCACCGAATGGGTGGAGGATCTGCTGGACCGCATCGCCGCGATTCAGGAGGCCCTGGCCCGCCGATTCGTGGCCAGCGGCGTGGCGGGCGGCTATTTCGGCGACGATTACGGGGCGCAGAAGGCCATGCTGTTCTCCCCTCGCCTGTGGCGCAGGCTGATCAAACCGCGCCTGGCGAAGCTGTTTGCGGTGTTTCTGGACGCTGGCCTGCCGGTGATTCTGCATTCCGACGGCGACATCCGGGCGATCCTGCCGGACCTGGTGGAGATCGGGCTCACCACGCTCAATCCGGTGCAGCCCGAGGTGCTGGACCACGCCTGGCTCCAGCGGGAGTACGGGGCGAAGCTGAGCTTCTACGGCGGCGTCTCGACGCAGGGCGTGCTGCCGGCCGGCAGCGTGGACCAGGTGCGGTCGGCCACGATTCAATGCGCGCGCACGCTGGCGCCGGAAGGGACCGGATTGCTGCTCGGCGCCTCGCACCGCATGCAGTCCGACATACCGGTCCGGAATGTGGAGGCGATGCTCCATGCTTTGCTCGATGCAGGACGCTGACCGGGCGCAGGACTCCGGCGCGCGCGCCAGGCTGGTAGCGGCGTGTTTCCGCGAGAAATTCACCGGCGAGCCCGAGCTGTGGGCCCGCGCGCCGGGCCGCGTGGATCTGATGGGCAGCCACACCGATTACAACCTGGGCTTCGTGCTGACGCTGCCGATCGCGAGAGATACGTGGATCGCCGCGCGCCGCCGCGACGACGATACGGTGCGCGTGCATTCGATGAACCTGGATGAAGGCGACCGGTTCCGCTGGAGTGACATCGCGCCGGTCCCCGGGTCCCGGTGGCGCAACTACGTGCGGGGCGTGGTGGCGACCCTGCGGGAGGAGGGCCTGGCGCTGGCGGGGTGCGACGCCGTCGTACACAGCACGGTGCCGATAGAAGCGGGGCTGAGCTCGTCGGCGGCGATCGAGTGCGCGCTGGCCACGGTGTTCGAATCGCTGGGAGGCTGGAGCCTGACGCCGGAGCGGAAAGCCCTGCTCTGCCAGAAGGCCGAAAATGAGTTCGTCGGCGTGAAGTGCGGGATTCTGGATCAGTACTCATCGTGCCTGGGACGGCGGGGGTGCGCGCTGCTGCTGGACTGCCGCGACCTTTCGACGCGCGCGGTGCGGATTGCCGATGGGATCCGCGTGGTGGTGTGCAACACCATGAGCCCGCGCCGGGTTGCTGGCCGCGGCGCTCACGGCGGGCGACCGGCCGGAGGTGGCGCGGCTCTGCGCGCAGTCCTTCGCGGGCGCACGGGATCTTTACGAAATCTGCTCTCCGGCGATGGAGACCATGATGGAGGCAATGCTCGGGGCGCCGGGCGTGATCGGCGCGCGCCAGGCGGGGGCGGGATTCGGCGGTTGCATGGTGGCTCTGGTGGAGGCCGCACGGGAGGGCGAGTTCCAGGCCGCCGTCCGGGACGCCTATGCCAGCTCCGCCCACGCGGTGCCGGAAATCTACCCGGTTGAGGCCGCCTCGGGAGCGGTAGCGTTCGACGCGCGCAAGCTGGCCGGATGAGCGCCGCGCCGTCTCAGAGCCGGATGGTCCAGCCTTCCCGGGCCGCTTCGGTGTTCTCGAAGTCGCGGCGGGCCTGGGCCACAAGGGCGCGCATGCTCTCATCGTCGCGACCGGGGTCGTGGTGAAACAGGACCAGTTGACGGGCGCCGCACTGGCGGGCGGCGCGCGTGGCGTCGGTGTAGGTGCCGTGCCCCCAGCCGCGTTTCGCGGCCTGCTCCTCGGGAGTGTATTGGGCATCGTAGATCAGGACATCGGCGCCCTGGGCCTCGGCGCGGATGCCGGCATCGATGCGCGCGTCGCCCGGCTCGTGATCGGAAACGTGCACAACGACCGCGCCGCCGGCTTCCAGGCGGTACCCGCAGGCGCCCTGCGGATGGCTGAGCGGGAACGAGCGGACGCGCAGGCTGCCAAAACAGAGCTCCCGGCCGCGCATATCGACGAACTCCCGTTGCGCCGCCAGGTTTTCGAACGGCACCGGGAAGTAGGGCCGGGACATCTGGCCCTCCAGGATCTCCGCGATGGTGGCCGCGGGCAGTTCGGAATAGAAGCGGAAGCGGTTCCGGGCATCGTACAAGGGCGCAAACAGCGGCAGCCCTTGAATGTGATCCCAGTGGAAGTGGGTCATCAGGAAGTCGACCGATAGCGCGCGGGCGCCATGCTCCCGCTGCAGGGATTCGCCGAGGCCGATCAGCCCCGTCCCGGCGTCGATCGCCAGGATGGTGTCTTCACCCGGAACGCGGACTTCGACGCAAGGAGTGTTGCCTCCAAAAGTCAGGTGGCTGGGCCGCGGGGCCGGAGCGCTGCCGCGCACGCCCCAGAACGTCAGTTGCAGACGGGACATAATATGACACGACCCCAACGCCGTATGTCCGGAATGTAGCAGACCATTCGGATTCCGCGCAACGCAGAGGTCCGCGCGGACCCCGGCCGCGGGCCCGCATCGAGTTGCTCTACCGGGCGGCTTCGGCTACCCTTTGAATGTCCAATTGCGATGCTGCTCCCACGGCAACCCGGTGACCCGCAGCACCCCAGCCTGCGGCATCTGACGATCAAGCCGCATCACGGCTGCCGCTACAATTGCCCCTACTGCAAGAGCCGCCGGGACCTGTTCCGGAAGTCCGGGGGGATTCGCCTGGGGCTGGACGATTGGGCGGGCGTGTTCGCCGACGCCGACCGCCTGGGCTGCCAGTACCTCGACATCAGCGGCGGCGAGCCGACTCTGTACCGGCTCCTGCCCGGCCTGGTGTGGGAAGCCAAACGCCGCGGCTGGTTCGTGTCGCTGAACTCGAGCGGATACGGCATCCCCGCGGCGCTGGACGCGCTTGCCGCCGCGTGCCTGGACCAGGTGATTATCTCGCTGCTCAGCATCGATGCCGCGCGGCACGACTCGGCGCGAGGCGCGCAGGGTAGCTGGCAAACCGCTCTCCGGGCGATGGACCGGGTTGCCTCAAGCGGCATGCGCCTGATCATCCACCTGATCGTGAACCGGCACAACTACGCGGAATTGCCGCTCCTGATCGATTTTGCGTTCGCCCGCGGGGCCGCCGGCCTCGCCCTGGTCTATCCCGAAGACGATGGCGAGTCGCGCCATCTGCTCATGACCGCCGCGGAAATTCTCCGCTTTCGCGCCGAGGTGCTTCCCGAATGCCTGCGGCGGTACGCATCGCACCGGCCGATTCCCGACGCCAGTCACGCCAATCTGGCCGGCCTTTTCGCCATGCACGGCGTCAGCGGGGACTTTTCGGCGGGCCGGTACTGGACCGATATCGAGGACGCGCACCGCTGCTGCCTCAAGCCGGAGTCCTTTGCGCTCATTTACGCCAACGGCGACGTGCTGCCGTGCAATGGCGTGGAGTACAGTCACCGCCCGATTGCCGGCAACGTACTGCGCCAGAGCCTCGGCGAGATCTGGACCGGACCGGAGTACGCAGCCTTCCGGGAAAGCCGCATGGCCTTCTGCCGGCTCTGCCCATCCAGCCATCACACCGGGATTGCCGTCCATCGCGCGGACAATCCGCCCTACGCGGCGCCGGTGGTGCGGCGGATTCCCGAGGCGCTCCCCGTCGCGCGCCCGGCGGCGCAGGATCGCGGCGGCTCTCAATCGTCCGGGCGCGCGACGGCAGCCAGATCCGCTGCCGCGCAAATGCGCGCGTTGAACTCCTGAATCGCCCGCAGCAGCGGCGCCCCGCCCAGATGCTCCATGGCCGCGACCAGGGCGCCAAGGTCCTTGGGCAGGCACCGGCCGCGGAATCCGCGTTCCCTTGTGACCAGCGTATGGGACGGTCCCACCCGCGCATCGGCCAGCCAGAGTTCCCGCAGTTCCGCAAAATCGACGCCCATGGCGCCGGCGATATCGTAGAACTGATTGACGAACGCCACCTTGGCCGCCAGGAAGCTGTTCTCCATGTACTTGCACAGCTCCGCCGCCCGCGCCGAGGTCCGGTAATAGCGCGTCTCCGGTGGAGCGCAGTCGCGGTAGAGGCCGATCACCAGCTCTGTGATCGGGACGGGGCCGCCCACAATCAGGAATCCGCAAGCCCCCTCTTCGCGCCAGGGATGATGCGCCCCTTCGCCCAGGTACTCGGGGCTGAAGGCGAACTGCGCGCCGTGGGCCGCCTGCAGGCGGTCCGTGGTACCGGGGACGATCGTCGACCGGATGCAGGTGGGCACGCGTATCCAGGCCGCACACTCTTCGACGGCGGACGTATCGCACCCGCCCTGGCTGTCGGCTGGCGTCGGCACGCAGAGGAACACCAGGTCGCAGGTGTTGATGGCGAGGCGGCGCGCCGGCTGATTGTGGGCGGGCTGAAACTTGTCGTAGATCACCAGATCGTGATGCGCGCGGGTGCCGATGAAGCGCGCCATCGCCGATCCTACTACCCCGTGTCCCACGACCCCGACTTTCATCTTCGGCATTCTCCCCTGGAAGCTGCTGATTGTATCGACTCTGCGCACCGGATCAAAGTGTGGGCTCCCTGAAATTCGCTGCGTTATAATGCGTCTCATGACGACGGGCCTGATGGGCGGGGCACGCGCGGTTGCGCCGGCGCTGCCAGGCGGCCTTCACGAGTGGGTCGAAAGCCTGACCGGGCCTTGCACCGTCGAAGCGGGCGCCGGGATAGCGCCAGGCCGCCACGATGTCCGCCGGGTAACTTCGGACACGGGCGCATGGGTTCTCAAGCTCCACCGCGACCAGCGGAGTTGGAACGCGGAGGTGTTCGCGTACCGCCAGTGGTGCGGCGCGGCCCAGGGGAGTTTCGCCCGCCTCACGGGTGCGTCGCAAGAGCACCGCGCAATCCTCACCAGTTACATCGCGGGCCGGCCGCTGGAGGAAGCCCGGTTGCCGGAACGGCTGGTGCTGGAGGCCTGGCGGGAAGCCGGGCGAATCGCCGCGCTGGTGCACGGCCAGGCTGCGGGCGAGCGGTTCGGACCGCCCTGGGAAGCGCCGCTTCAGGACCCGGTAGCGTATATCCGCCGCTCGCTCGACAGCGCCGCCGGACGCGCGCGCCGCGCCGGTTTGCTCCAGGAAGCCGACGAGCGCCTGGTCTGGTGGGCGGAGGAGAATTGCGATGTGTTCCGGGGGGAAGTGGCGCGCCCGGTCAACCCCGATTACACTCCCGGGAACTGGCTGGTGGACGGCGGGGGGCGGTTTCTCGGCGCCGTCGATCTGGAGGAGATGCGTTGGGGCGTCCGGGTGGAGGCCTTTTCGCACCTGTGGGCAAAGTTCACGCCGGACTGGCCGGACCGCGAGGCCGCGTTCTTCGACGGCTATGGGATGAACCCACACCGGGCCCTCCCGCAACAGGTGCGCCACATATGCGTTCGGACCGCCCTGACCAACCTGATCCTCGGCCGGGAGCGAAACGATGCGCGGTATGCGGCGCGCGGCCGCGGACTGTTGGCGCGCCTTGCGCGGGAGTAATGCGATGGAGCCTTCCGCCACTTACTGCCCGCTGCCGTGGCTTCACATCTGCACCCATCCCACCGGGCGCCTCAAGCTGTGCTGCGAAGACACCCTGCGGAGCCGCTACCCGGAGCCGGCGCCGTTTCACATCCGCGACGGCCTGAAGCCGTACCTCGACAGCCCCTACCTGGCATGGGTGAAGTCCAGCATGCTGCGCGGCGAGCGGCTGGAGGAGTGCTCGGTCTGCTACCGCCAGGAAGCGCTCGGGCTGCACAGCAAACGCCAGCACGAGATCGCGGCCTGGGGCCTGGTGAGCGGCGAGAGCCGGCCGGTTTACATGGACCTCAAGCTGGGCAATCGCTGCAATCTGCAGTGCGTCATGTGCGATCCTTCCAGCAGCAGCCGGCTGGCGGCCGAGTACCGGGAACTCGGCTGGGATAGCGCTCCGCCATTCCACACCGGCCAGATGGGGCTGCCCACGGTGAGCGCCATGGCCGCGGATTTCAATTGGCCGGAAGAGGCCGGCGTCTGGCAAACGCTATTGGACGAACTGCCACACCTGCGGCGGATCAAGTTCACCGGCGGCGAACCGCTGTTGAGTCCCCATCTGCCCAAACTCCTGCGGCAGGCCGCCGAACTGGCCGGCGGCCGGAGATTGCGGATTCAGATCGTCAGCAACGCAACGCTGATCGATGACAGCCTGCTGCGCCTGCTCGGGCAATTCGATCTCGACCTGGCGATCAGCCTGGATGGGGTGGGGAAGGTCAACGACTTCGTCAGGTATCCGAGCCGTTGGGAGAGCATAGCGGGCAACCTGGAGCTGATCCGCCGCCACGGAATTGCGTTCCGCATCAACTCGACGTGCAGCCTGGTCAACATGCTGTACCTGACGGATCTCATCGAGTTCAACGAGTGGATCGGAGGCCCGCGGATCACCTTCATCCCCGTGCAATCGCCGGAGATTCTGGATCCGGCCATCGCGCCGCCCCGGTTGGTCCAGGCCGCCAGAGCGCGACTCGATGCCTGGCGGCAGCGCTCGCGGAGCGGAGAAAGCGGCTATTATTATGAGCGGCTGGAGCGAATGCTGCGGGGAGCCCGGTATGACGCTCCCCTGTTTGACCGTTTCCTGAAGTACCTGTCGCGGCTGGCCCGGCACAGGTCGATGCCGCTGGGCGAGTACCTTCCCGAACTGGCGGAGTTGCTCGACGCGGCAGACTGAGGACGCCCAGAGCCCATGGAGACACTCGTACACGCCCGCGGCCCCGAGCCTTCCACCGCCACGCAAGCGCTCTTCATCGCCGAGGCGTTCGGCTTCGGCCCGTCCTCGAAGCTGCTGATCCTGGCCCGCCGGCTACTGCAGCACCAGCCGATGGGCACCACGTTTCTGGGCGACGGTTGCGCCCACGAATTGTGCAAGGACGGCCCGTTCGACGCCGTCGTCCGCGCCGATCCCACCGACCTGCGGCGGGGCGGTGCGCTCTACCGGCAACTGGCCGCCGCCGATGTGCTGGTCAGCGCCATGGAGTTCAGCCCCATGGGACTCGCCAGCGAGATGGGCCTGACCACCGTGCTGTTCGACTCCCTGCTCTGGCTGTGGCCCAGCCTGCCGTGCCGCGCGGGCGCAATCGACTGGTACGTCTGCCAGAATTTCCTCGGCGTGAAGGAGCGGGCGGCCGCGCTCCATCGCGGGCAGCGGTTTCTGGTGGTGCCGCCGTTGACGATGGCCGAAGACGGGGAGTGGGAATCGGGCGACACGGTGGTCCTCAATTTCGGCGGCATGGACAATCCATACGCCGCCGCCGGCCCGGTCCTGGCGTACGCCGCCAACATGCTGGAAGCGGTCCTGGCCGAATGCCAGGCGCTCTCCCTGGAACTTCAGGTGTGCGGACGCGACTGGGTTCTGCAGCGCCTGCGCTCCCGGTTCCGGGCCGATTCGCTGCGCTTCGATACGCTGTCTCCGGAGGCGTTCACGGGCCGCTTGCGCCAGGCGCGCTGCCTGATCACATCGCCCGGGCTGGAGACCATCTACGAGGCCTTCACCATGGGAGTGCCGGCGTACCTGCTGCCGCCGCAGAACAACAGCCAGGCTTATCAGGCGCAACGCATCCAGGCCGAGGTGCCCGGCCTGTCGGGCTTGCAGTGGCACGAACTGCGGCCCACCGACGTGCTGGATCGCGACCTGGCGCCGGCCGACCTCACGCGGCGGCTGCTCGGCTTCGCGGGCGAGTTGGGGTCGGATCCCGGCGCCGCCGGCACGCTGCGCGGCTCGATCCACGAGTTTCTGGAAAAGGACGCGGCGGCACACGCCCGGCAGTGCCGGCACCAGTTCGGCTTCATCGAACGGATGCGCGCCGGCGCGGACCTGCAGATCTCGGACCTGCCTTCGATCGCATCCCTGGTCAGGAAGCCATCTCGCTCTCGATAGCCCGCGCCACGAAGCCGGGGTCGCCGCGGACCCGGTAGTGGCGCAAGCCCGCGAAACCGAGCGCGGCCCGGCGCATGGATTCCCAGGCTCGCGCGCCCCCGACGGGCGGCAGGAAGGCCTTCCAGGAGGGGCACAGCCAATCGCTCGAGATCCAGTCGTCGAACAGGATTGGAGACTCGCGGAGCCTCCGCATGGCGGGCACTTCGGCGCACAGCGGATGGGAATCGCGCAGGCGAACCGAGAGGAGGAACACGCGTGCAACCGGGACCGGTTCCCTCATGGCGTCAAATCGCCAGTCGCCGGCTTCGATCGTCACTTTCTGCCCGAACCCCTCGCCGGCCGCGCTCTGGGCCGCCAGCGCCGGAAAGTAGCGCTTGAGGATCTCCGGATAGAGGTTGATGTGCCTGGATCCGCCAACCACCTCGGCGTTGCCATTCACCAGGCAAAGATCGGTGGCGCAAATCGGATATCCCCGTTCGGAGAGCAGCAGTGCGGTGGTCGATTTGCCGCCGCCGTGGGCTCCGCACAGCAAGGCTGCCGGGCCGCCGGCTCCGCGCACGCAGGCGGCGTGGACCAGGTGATGGCCCGCCAGCGCGGCGGCCGCCTTGGCCAGATGCACCAGCGCGCGGCGGAAGTCCTCGCGCTGGAACGCCGCCAGGTCCCCTTGCACCAGCAGGACGGAACCGCTCCGGCGGAACCGCACCTGATTGCGACCGGCGGTTTGGAACACCACTTCGAAGGGCGCGGCGCCGCCGGAACCCGGCCGCAGGAGCAGGCCAGGCGTCCCGCGATACAACTCGGGATCGGCCGCCCATCGCTCAAGCTGCTCGCGCGGCCCGCGGATGCGCGCCACGGGAATCCCGAAGACGGCGGCAAAGAAGGTCTCATCCCCGGCGGTCATGGGGCGAAAATCCTGCGCAGTTCCGCGCCAAGGGCGGCGGCCTGGGTGTAGAGCGTATACTGCGGCACCCCGGCCAGGCGCAGAATCGCCACCTCCCGGTTGCGCCGGTCCCCCGGAAGCCGGCTGGGCGCGACCAGCGTCTGCCATGGTTCGATCACGGCGGGCCGGCAGGGCAGATGGGATATGACGTTGCTGGACATCACCAGCTTCCGGCGCTCTCGCAGCGCCTTCCCGGGCGAGACGGTTTCGACCAGCCGCAAGTGAACCAGGCGGACCACCTCCGGCTTCACCGGGAAAACGTATCCTCCGGTTCCCGCCAGGAAGCGCAATTCCGCGTCCAGCAGGCATCGCCCATCCGAGCACAGAGCGTGGCCTTCCGAGCCGAGTTGCACGGCGGCGGCGCGGCGCTCGGCCTGGCCGGGAGACGCGATCAGAATCAGCTCGCCATGGAATTCGACGGCGCTGCAATCCACCAGGAAGCAGTTGCGGCGCTGGGCGATCTGCGCAAACTGCCATTCGAGGGCCCCGGCCAGAGCCGCGCCGTCCAGCAAAGACAAATCTCCCTGCAGGAGCAGCGTGGAACTGCGCGCCTGAAAGGCTGCGCGAGAGCGGGAGTGGGAACGCAGGATCAACCGTCCGCACGGCGAGGGATCGGGCACACGCTGCACGCGGAACCCCGGAATGGAATCGGCGCAGGCGGCCGCGCTGCACGACCCGCCTGGCACCTGGATGGAGAGCGGGCCGCAGTGGACCGTGCCATCCGCCTCGCCACCGGGCGGCTCCACGGCGGCGGCGTCGAAGTAGGTTGCCGCATCCGGCGGGGCGGGGCGCAGGACAGGCCGGGAACCAGCCCACCCCAGCGAATAGCCGCAGAGATTCTCCAGATACGAAACGGGACCGGCCACGCGGGGCGTCTCAGCCGCCCATGCCGCCAGCTCGGCGGCGCGCCGCGCGATGTAGTTCCAGCAGTTGACGACGCTGCGGAACGGCGTGAAGTTGTGATAGACGGCTGCATGGACGACCAGAAACAGCGCGGCATCGCGCCCGGCCAGCACCGGGATGCTCTCGCCATCCACCGAAAGCCGGCGGGCACGCGACATCATCCCTTCGGCATCGAGGACATCCGCCGCCTGTGCGCCATGGCCGCCGAGGGAGACCTGCAGGTCGACCGCCAGCCGGCCCTCGCGCCGGTAGCGGTACTCGTCCTGCCAGGGACGCGCAACGCGGACGTAGCCCTGGCCGGCCAGAAGATCCTGCGCGGCCGCCAGATCCGCGGGCCGCACCAGGAGGTCGAAATCGCTCTGCCGGATGAAAACCGCTGCCGGGTGGCCGGAATCGAAACCGTACTCTTTTAGCAACACGTAGGACAGGCGCGCTGCCGCGAAGAGCCGGTGCAGGGCGAGCAACTGGCGCACGCGGTCGCGATGCTGCAGCAGGGCCTGCCGGTGCACCAGTTCCAGATGCGCCCTCACCGGCCCGGCAAATGCACCCAGCAGCCCCGCCCCGGCCAGAGCCTGGCTGAGAAGCGCCTCGATACCGTGATCTCTGGCGATCTTCAGCAGCCACGCGCCGTCCAACCCGGCCGCCACATCCGGATCGATCTCAAGCCGCCCGGTCACCGGGTGGATGCAGAACAGGCGCGCGATGGCACGGGTGCGATGCAACTCAGCTCTCCAGCAAACCCAATTCCGAGAGGACCGCGCGAAAGCCGGCCAGGTATTCGGCCAGCGCGGCTTCATTCCGCTGCGAGAACGGGCGAAGCACCAGGAGCCGGCGGCGCAGATCCCGGCCGTTCGGGAATGCCTGATCGCCGGAGCAGGCGGCGGAGAAATGCGGGAGATCGGGAAGGAACTCGAAATCCGCCAGACCGGCGACGATGCCGCGCCGCCGCAACCCCTCCACCACTTGCGCGGGCCCGACGGCGGGATGGCGCACCAGCAACTCGTGCTGCCAATAGACCCGCCCGGCGCCGGCGTGCTCTTTCGGAAACTGGATGGACGGGCAATCGGCCGCCGCGTTTCGCAGAGCCTGGGCCACCTCTCGACGCAACGCATTCACGGCCGGCAGGCGCTGGAGCGACTCCCAGGCGAGCAGCGCGAGTATCGGCGACAGGGTGAACTTGTAGCCCAGCCCCACGCGGGCGTAGCGCTGACATTCCTCCGGCAGGCCCGAGATGCGTTTGGGATGCCCCAGCTCGACGGCGCGGGCATAGAATCGCGGATCGCCCCCGAGCAGCACGCCGCCCTCGCCCGCGCAGATGGTCTTGGTCGCCTGCATGGAGAAGAACGCCAGATCGCCGAAAGAGCCGATGGGCGCTCCCTTCCACGTCGCGCCGGGCGCGTGCGAAAGATCCTCCACCAGATACAAGCCGCGGCGGTCGCACAGTTCGCGAAAAGCCTCCACGTTCACCGGGTTGCCGTACATGTGGGAAACCACGATGCACCGCGTGGCCGGCGTGATGGCCCGCTCGGCCGCTGCCGGCGACAGGCCGAGGGAATCGGGCTCCAGATCGGCGAACACCACGCGGCACCCCAGTTGGGTGGCGGGCAGCACGGTCGCCCAGTGAGTGAAGGGGGGCGCAATGAGTTCGTCTCCCGGACCGAGCCCCAGCGCGTGAAAGGCACTGAGGGCGGCCGCGGTCCCGTTGCACACCGGTAGCGCAAAGGCGGCCTTGAAGGAATCGCGCAGGCTGGCTTCGAGGCCCTCGGAGATCCCGGAATTGCGGTGGATCCGGCCGGAGCGGAGCAGGCCGGCCACCTTGCCGATCGTCTCCTCGGCGATCACCGGCCAGCGAAAGCAGGCGTCGTCCATAACTTGAGTCGATGTCAATTGTAACGCAGGGTGCGCGGCCAGAAGCAGCGGTTGCACCGGCCTGGTGCTAGGCCGGCGATGGCGGCCGCATTGCCGGCCGGGCGGTTCGCCGGCGGTCGAAGCTCCTGCGGATGGATCGCGGCGCGATGTGGCTATGCCGTGCGGTAGACTGGAGCGGATTATGGGTCCAGTGAACAGCTACACCGAGTGGGGCAAACTGGAAGAAGTCATCCTGGGATCCCACTACAACGCCACCGTCGGGAAGCTCGACGTCAGCATGCAGTTACTCTTCCACGATAACCTGCAGCGGCTGAAGAAGAAATACCCGGACCATTCCTACACCATCAAGCCGGAATACATCGAGGAGCGTGAAGAGGATGTCCAGGCGCTGACCGCTCTGCTGGAGAGCATGGGAGTCACCGTGAGGCGGCCGGCGCCTCTCGAGGAGGTGAAGCGCGTAGTCACGCCGTACTGGGAAGCCATCACCAAAGCCTGCGACAACCCGCGCGACCGGGTACTGATCGCAGGCTCCCGGATGATCGAAACGCCGTGCTGCCTGCGCAACCGGTTCTTCGAGAACGACCTGCTGAAACCGATCCTCTACGAGTACTTCCTGCAGGGAGCCCGGTGGACCGCCGCGCCGCAGCCGATGATGACCCAGGCTTCGTTCGATCACTCCTACGTCGATCCGGCGCTGAACGCCGCCTCGGGCGGTTTCGAGATCATGTTCGACGCGGCGCAGTGCCTGCGATTCGGGCGCGACATCGTGTTCAACGCCTCCACCCGCAACCACGATCTGGGATTCGAATGGCTGAAGCGGGAACTCGGCCCGGAGTTCCGACTGCACAAAGTCGGCATGGTGGACAACCACCTGGACGGAGCGATCATGCCGCTGTGCCCGGGCAAACTCCTGGTCAACGCCTGGGGCATCGACAAGCTGCACCTGCTCCCCGAACCGCTGCGGAAATGGGAGGTCCTCTACATGGCCGACGAGGACCGCAGCAGCTATAGCGAAGAGGAACTGCTCCTGGCCAGTTCGCGGATCACGGTCAACGTGCTGTCGGTGGACGAGCGGCACGTGATCATCAACGAACACGCCACCGAAACCATCAGGCTGCTGGAGCGGAAAGGCTTCACGCCGATACCTCTGCGTTTCCGCCACTCCCGCATTTTCGGAGGCGGCATTCACTGCGCCTCGCTGGACATCAGGCGGCGGGAGACGCTGGAGGATTACTTCTCGTAAGCCTCCGGCGGCGCCTGGTCTTCCTGCAGGCCGGCGCGGCGTTTCCCGCAATCCCGGCACAGCGGGTTTCCTTCGTACCCCGCCAGGAATTGCCGGTATGGGGCGCCTCGCCAGATGGGCAGCAGTCCGCCTTCGGTAACCCGTCCGAATTCCCCGAGCCCGGCGCGCAGGCTCTCCGGAATGCAGCAGGGCTGGAAGGCCCCGTCGGGAGCGATCCAGGCTTCCTGTCCGAGGAAGGGACACGGCCGGCGGCGGGTTTCGGCGCCGAACGGCAGGAAGTTGCTCAGCTCGAACGGGCGGCCGCGCGCGGCGGCGATGCGGCGCGCCACCTCGTGGGCCCGCCCGATGAGCGAGTTGAACCGCGATCGCGAATCCGGCGTGCGGGCCAGCGAGAGGGAATCGGTCTGCGGAAACACGCTGAGCAGATGGCTGCCCCGCACGCGGTCCACTCCCAGCGAACCGGCCAGCTCCACCAGTTCGGGCAACTGCGTCACGGTCGCTTCAAGAAACGTCACCTTGATCGTGATCCGGCTGCGCTCCTTGCCGCTGCCCGGGGCCGCATCGCGGAGGGCCACCAGCGTCCGGATGTTGTCCAGAATCCGGTCCAGATCCGCGCCAGTCTCAATCGAGCCGAGCGCGTCCCGCGAGCCGGCGTTCAGGGAGATCTTAATATCCGCGCCCGCGGCCACCAGGCGGCGCGCCCACCATTCGGCGCCGCCGCGCGGGAACGTCCCGTTGGTGGTCAGGTTCAAGCGGACGCCCTGCCGGCGGCACAGTTCGACGATCTCCTCCATGTGCTCGTAGAGCAGCGGCTCGCCCATGGAGGTGGTAACGAGTTCGCGGAACGGCCCTCCGGCCAGCTCGCCGAAGAGCGCGCGGAAAACCTCGGGAGGCATCCGCCGGCGCGCCTTCGGCTCCGGAACCGGCACGGTGGAATAGGGCGAGTGCCGGTCGCACATGACGCACTTCAGGTTGCAATCGTCCGGGTTGGTGTCGAGCGTGATTCTCCACGGGGCGGACAGCATGGGGAGGCTCTCAGGACGGAGGCGCGGCCGCCAGGCCCCGGTACATTTCGGCGTAGCGCCGGCAGATCGCCTGCATGTCGAATTGAAGCGAGGCGCGCCGCGCGGCTTCGCCCCACTCGGGCAGCCGCCCGCTGCGCCAGATACCGGTCACCGTGGCGATGGCCCGCTCCAGTTCGCCGGTGCCGCCGCCTTCCACCAGCAGGCCGTACTCGCCGTGGCGCACCAGTTCGCGATGGCCGGGTATGTCGCTCGCCACCACCGGCAGGCCGGAAGATATGGCTTCCAGCACCGCATTGGACATCCCCTCGCGGGCCGACATGGTGGCGTAAACATCCAGCGCACGATAGAGCGGGCGCATGTCGGCTTGCGGCGGGACCCAGCGGATGTCGTCGTCAAGCATGCCTTCGATTTCCACGCCCGCTCCAAACGTCCGATCCGTCTCGCCGATCAGCAACAATATGGGGCGATCGGCGTCCGGCTGCCGGCGCACCGCGGCCGCCAGCAGATCCACCCGCTTCCGCTCCTCGAAACGGCCGCAGAATCCGAACACCAGGCGGCGCGGCGGCAGCGCGAGCGGGGCGCGCGCAGCGGCGCGCTGGGCCCCGGTGGCGGGAAGAAAACGGTTGGTGTCGACTCCGTTGGGCAGATGCGCAATGCGCTCCGGGCTCACGCCGCAGGCCGACAGTTCCCCGGCCAGATCCCCGGTCAACGCCACGAACCGGTCCACGGAGCCGGCAATTCCGGCGTGCGTGGTAGTGAGGTAATTCCGCGCGTCTCCCTGGGTTGGGACTTTCATCACCACGGCGGTGCCCGCTACGGCCGCGGCGGCGCGGATAAACCGGGCCTGCGCCTCCGGCCAGCGGAAAGAGAATCCGAAAACGTGGACGATGCGCGGCGCCGGCGCGCGCTCGATCTCGGCGAGCACGCCGCCGTAGTAGCCCGCCACGGGATCGGCGCGGAACCGGCTCACCGGATAGGGGCAGTCCGGCGGGCCGCCGCCGGGTTGGGGCGTGCAGATGCGCGGCTGGAAATCCGGCGGAAGCCCGCGGCAGAGGTTGTCGATGCTGCGCTCCATGCCGCCGAACTTCGGAAACCAGAAGTCGGTCACGCAGAAGACGGGAATTGGAGCGCCCGGGTTGCTCAACGCGATGGCCTTTCCTCAGGGTGCGGCTCGCCGCGCCACGTGGGGCATTCGGCGCACGGCGCGAAATCGCGGCGTCCCTGCGAGAGCGCGCCGTAGGTCTCCCACGGGCGCGGCGCGGTCAGGATCGCATCCAGCGGCTCGCGCAGCAAGTTCCCGAAAACCAGCCGCCGCTGCCAGTCGAAGGGACAGAGGCAGACATCCGCAGCGCTGGTGATGCAGATCTCGTACAAGGGGGAATAACAGGCGCGCGGCGGTCCGGGCCGCGGCGGACTCTGGTTCCACGCCAGACGGCCGTCGAGCGGCTCGAACAGGACGCGGACCGGAATGTCCAGGCTGATCCGCTCCAGACGGTCGTACTCACGCTGCGAATAGGCCGAGATGCCGAGGAAATCCAGGCCGTGCCGCTGCAGCTCGACGGCCAGGTTCTGATCCAGGTACCATCCGTTGGTCAACAGGTACAGCTTCGCCGCGGGCAGCGCCTCTTTGGCCTTGCGGATGAAGAGGCACAGGCGCGGGTCGATCGCCGGCTCGTTGTACAGGTGAAAGGAGACCACGCCGGCAAAGCTGTAAGCCTGGCAGGTGGCGAGCGCGGAATCGATCACCGCCTCCGGGAGGATCTTCGGCTCGCTCTGCAAATGCGCCGAGCAAGCGGTGTGAGCGCGCGCATAATTGCAGAGGTTGGACAGCTCGAAGCTGATGCGCTTGGTCCGCCGGAACACGCCCTGCCCCCACGGAATGTCCAGGTCATCGAGGCGCGTAATCCACCCCCGCCTGCTGCAGTTCCCGCGCCCAGGAGGGCCGTCCGGCGCCTCGCTCGCGCAACTCCGCCAGGGGAACGCCGAAGCCGCGGAACCCCGACCTGGCCGCCTGGCACGGCTTGCAGATGGGGAGCCGGCGCTCACAGCCGAGACGGCGCGCCAAAACCACCTCGGGTGACGCCGCACGCGCCAGGATGCCGCCCTCGCGGATGCTGGACAGGCCCGCGACGTTGTTGAAGTCGATGCAGCAGACGCCCAAATCCCCGTTCCAGTACACCAGCATATGGTGGAACGGGTACCGGCAGGGTTCGTCCCCACACGGCGCGGCGCGGCGCAGTTGAGCGCTAGCGGGCAGTATCCCGCGCCCGAAGCGCTTTTGCTCCGGCGTGGTGCGCGTACCCAGGCTCAGCGGTTTGAAGCACACTTCGTCGGCGCCCGCCTGCCAGGCCCAATCGAGGACCTGCTCGATCTCGCCTTCCGAAGCGCGGGTCAACAGCGTCTGAACGGTGATCCTGGGATTGGGCGCTCCCATCCGGGCGCGGGTTTCGATCAGCGCCTCAATATTGCGCTTCACCCGATCGAAGGAACTCCCGACGCGATACAGTTCATGCGAGGCCGCCGTCGCTCCATCCAGACACACCCGGATGGCCGGCAACCCGGCCCGGATCAGGGCCTCTCCCAGTTCGACCGTGAGGGGGGTCGCGTTGGTACAGATCAGAGTACGGAACCCGCCGGAAGCGGCGCACGCCACGAACTCCGCGGCCTGCGGGTGCAGCAGGGGCTCGCCGCACATGTTGAACGACAGCTCGGGCCGCAATCCCGCGGCCTGAAGTTCGCCGGTCAACTGGCGGAACAAATCGAGGGACATGAACCCGCGCGGCCGCGTCATGGCCAGATTCGTCGAACACAGCGGACAGTGCAGGTTGCAGTGGTTTGTCAGCTCCACTACGAGCGTCTCCGGCAGCGCGGGCGGGGTTGCATGCCGGTCGGCAATCTGCATAAACGCTCAACCTGAACGATTACTATAACGCAGGCCATACGCGCCTAAGGGCTGGTCACAGAATAACCATTCCTCTCGCAGACTGCCGCTCCCTCACGGTCGCGGCTCTGAACGCGCATTAGCCCCGACCGTGAGGGAGTGCTTGGCACGGTTGTTTCGGAACGGGCCCTAACTCTGCTGCTTACCGCGGCGCGGAGGCCTCCACGCCAGCGGACAGAACCCCGTTCCGGCGGGCCGCTTTGCACTCCCCGCGGAACTGGCACCGGAACGGCCGGTCCGCCAGGGAGCGAGCCAGATGCTCTTTCCAGGCCGCATACAGCGAGCCGGGGGAAACGGGCCGGTAGAAACCGGCGGCCGGGATTCCGTCCAGCCCGGTGGGGTAGTAGTTGCAGCATCGGACCATCAGCAGATCTTCGAGGCCCGGCTCATAAACCAGGTTCAGGTTGCTAAGTTCGCTGTAGCAGAGTTCCCCGGTTTCATAGGAGCGCGGCCGGTTGGGGCAGTAGTCCACCAGCACGCCGTGCTGCGCCGCCAGTCGCACCACCGTGTCGCGGGATGCCGGAAACCGGACCTCGCGGGAATCCCGCTGGTAATCCTCGGCGAAGGTGACAAAGTCCAGATCGCACGCGGCGGCGAAATCCAGGACCTCTCCCACTCCAGCCGCGTCCAGCTCTTCGGTCACGGGCACGAAGATGCTCAGCATGGGCGTCCGCGCGGCGCCGTGGAGCAGGCGGGCGATTGCGGCAACGTTGGCCAGCGCCTGGTCGCGCAGACGGTGCCCGGTGTTGCGCCTGTAGGACTCCCTGTCCACTCCGTGAAGGCTGAATCGCAGCCATTGAAACCGGTCGCGGTGATCCGCGATGGCGCTCATCAGGGCTTCGGAGACATGCGTCCCGTTGCTGATGATCTGCAGGCGCATGCCGGCCGATGCGATGGAGCGGACAATCTCGCCGATCCGCGGATGGAGGAACGGTTCTCCGAGCCCGTACATCTGGAAGGTCGTCGTCTTCATCCTGCGCAGGACCGGGACCAGCGCCTCGATGGTTTCAAAAGGCACCGAGTACTCGCTCAATGGACCCTCGCCGCCGCGCATTCGCGAAATGCAATAGCGGCACGCCAGGTTGCAGGCACGCACGGGATCGAGACGCGCGCGCTGGACCAGGGTCTCACCGGCCAGGATTCTCCCGACATACTCGTGTGCCTCGCTGAGGTCCAGCCTGTCGAAGGCCGCCATCCTCGGAGCGTCCGAGACCGCCCGAGGCCACCTCGGGGGCTCCATGCGATCTGCTCTGCCGGGCGTCATGCGGAAACCTGCGGCGCGGATCTCCAGAATAGCCCAACGGCGCCTGGCTTGCCGGGCCCGCGGAGAAAGAGAGACACTGAGGGGTCATTCGATGAGCGTCATTCAGCCGTTCGATGAAGATCTGTTGCGCCGCGCGATCCGGCTCGCCCTCGCCTCGCGGGATCGGGGTGGGGAGCCCTTCGGGGCGGTCCTTGCCCTGGACGGCGGGATTGTCCACGAATCGTGCGACCGGTCGCTGGAACTCTCCGACCCCACCAGCCACGCGGAACTGGCCGTCATCAGCGCCTATTGCAGGGACGCGCGCAGGCTGCGCCTCACCGGCTACAGCCTCTACTGCAGCGCGGAGCCGTGTGCCATGTGCGCCGGCGCCATCTTCTGGAGCCGCCTGTCCAGGCTGGTGTTCAGCGTCACCCAGGAGGCGCTGCGCGGGCTGAGCCAGGGCCCTCCCCGGCCGTCGTGTGCTGCTATCCTGAACCCGGACGGGCAGCGGATCGAGGTGGTGGGGCCGCTGCTCTCCGGCGAAGGCCTCCGGGTTTTCGACGGTTTCGCATTCGGCGGCAAGTTCGAGCGGTGGCAAGCCCAAACGCGGAGTTGACGATTGCAAAGCTCGCACAGAGTTCTGGTGGAGACCCGGCGCGAGTCGGCCGGCGGGAGGAGCGTTTTCGAGTTCCTGACGGCCGGCGGCCATCCCGTGGTCACGCGTTGCCGCCTGGTGCGCGAGGGCGGAGAGCCGCGGCTCAAATGGGCGATCGGCATCAGCACCGGATCGGGGTGTCCGATGCGTTGCAGCTATTGCTACGCGCGATCGGTTGCCACGGCGGCCCAGTTGACGCCGCCCGAGATCGTGGAGCAGGCAGCCCGCGCCTTCCAGCATCCTCCCGGCAGCTACGATCGCCTGTCGATTGAGCTGGCGCAGATGGGTGAGCCGCTGCTGAACCCGCAGATCCTGAGCGCGATCGAGGAACTGGCCGGCGCATTCCCGCAGGCGGAGTTTCTGGTTTCGACCACCGCGCCGTTGAACGGGCCGCTCGGGCCGCCCGCCGGAATCTGCGGCCTGCTCGCCGGACTGCGCCGCCGCGGGCTGCAGGTCCGGCTGCGGATCACCTGCCAGTCCACCGGCGAGCCGGATCGCCAGCGCATCCACCCGGACTGGCCGGTCGCGTCCCTGGACGATCTCGCGGCGATCGCCGCCTCCTGGTTCACCGGCCCGGCGGACTCGCGCACCACGCTCTCGTTCGTGGATCTCGACGGCTGCGAACTGGACGCCGCAAAGGTGATGCTCCGGTTCGACCCACGGACGGCGTTGATCCGGGTAGTATCGCCGGATGATGCGGGGCGCGCGCCTTCGCCGGCGGCGGCGGCGTTCGCGAGCCGGCTCGCCGCCGCGGGATTCGAAATTCTCTGACCGGATCTCTAACGGAGCGGCTCGCCCGGTGCCGCGATCCAGCGCGAGAGTTCCGAGGGACGGCGAAAGCGGATAACCCGCGCCGCTCCGGCGGACTCTCCGAGTGTGGCGAGCAGGCCGGGGCGGACCCGGCTCCGGAAGCGCGCCAGCCAGCAATAGTAACCGGGCGTAATCTGGCTCTCGGTCGAATCGGGCGGTGCGTCCGGCCTGGCGCCGCCCGCGGCCTGGAAGCGCCGGCGAAACGCCCGTAGCAGGCAGCGGATGGGATGGAAGTCCAGCACGAGAATGGTATCCGCGCATCCGCAGCAATGCGCCAGGCCCCGGGCGGGAGGGTTGCCCTCGACGATCCACCGGTCGCCCGCTGCCAGGCGGCGGAGAATGGCCACGCGCGCCTCCGGCGCCAGCGGCGTCCATCCGGGACCGAAGAAGTAGCGGTCGAGATGGATCACGGGCAGGTCGAGCCGAGCGCCGAGTTGGCGCGCCAGAGTGGACTTGCCGGCGCCGGCCGCGCCGACGATCAGGATGCGCCGCGGGGCGCACGAAGGGAGAGCCTGGCCCGCCATAGAGTCATTATCACCGGGCCCGGACCCGGTGGCGGCGGAAGGCACTCGCACCTATAATTGGGCTTTGACGCTGCCGCTTATGCCACTGCCGCTGCATTCCGCCATCCAGCCCCGCCGGCAGGAACACGGGAAAAACGCCATCCACACAGGCGACGATCACCGGGCGGCTGTGGATTGCATCCAGCGGATTCTCTCTGGCGAGGTTCTGGTTCATCGGGTGCGCATCGACATTTTGCGCTGGTGCAATTTCACCTGCCGGTACTGTATCTCGGCGATGGGAAACCAGCGAACGCGCCTGGCGGACGGCGCCGTGCCGCTGGGGCTGCTGGAGGAGTTCGCGCCGGAACTGCGCCGCCTGGGCGCGACCAATGTAAACCTGTACGGCGGCGGTGAGCCGCTGCTCCACCCGCGGATCTGCGAGGTCCTCGATCTGCTGGCCGGCGAAGGGTTCGGCGTGCAGGTCATCACCAACGGCTACGGGTTGACGGAAGCGGTTCGCGCCACCATCGCCCGCCGCCGGCGCCACATCTCCTGGTTGCGATTCAGCTTTCATGGGATCGGCGAAGACTCGTTCGCGCGCATCACCGGCACGCGGGCCTTGCGCAGGATTCAGGACCAGATCCGTGCCTTGTGCCAGGCCTGCGACGGCCCGGACCGGCCGGTGCTCGGGTTGTTCGTGCCGGTGACGACCCCCTTTGAGCGCGGCGAAACCCGTTCCTTCCTGGAGTGGGCGGCCGCGACCGGCGCCGATTATCTGTGGTTCGCCGAGGACTACCTGGCGCCCCTCTCCGCCGACGGGCCGCCGTTCCGGTTCATGGAGTACCGCGCCCTGATTGAGGAGATCTGCGCCGAATATCCCAACCTCGCGGTCGATTACACCCGTTCGACGGCCTTCTCTTACTCGCGCCCTTGTTGCTTCGAAGAGTTCACCCACATGAACCTGGTGTGGGATCCGGAGGAGCGCAGGATGATGCTGGTGCGCTGTCCGAATTACTTTCCCCAGGGTCCGGTGGCGCGGCCTCCGGAGGGCTCCTGGGAGTTCGTGGAGCCGGCGACGCTGGCCGCGCAGTGGGGCCGCTTCCAGCAGCGCTCCTCGGCGCGGAGCCCGCTGGTGTGCGCCCGGCGCGGCGCCTGCCTGTCGTACCGGCGCAACGAGCGAATCCTGCGGCGCCTGCGCGAAGCGGCGCCGGCGGATGGATTGGGGGCGTGGTGGCTGGGGGCGTGATGACGGCACCCGCCACGCCCTGGCACCTCCCGGAGGATGAAGATCCTCGTTTCCTGGAGTTCGCCGCCGAGCCCCGCGCGGCCGTGCGGACCGCCTCGCTCGCCGGGGGACGGGCGGTGGGTTACGGCAACATTTTCACCGCGGACGGCGTCCTGGTGGACGATGCGACGCCGCGCTACCGGACGGGCTGCTTTCCGGACCGCCATACGCTTCTGTCGGGCGAATGCAAGATCCCGCCCGCCCGCTACATCGACGGGCGCGTATTCGCGCTCATCGGCATGTGGCCGGACACGTATTATCACTGGCTGTACCACATCCTGCCGAAAGCTCTCCTGGTGGACCGGGCCGCGTGGGATTTCGTGTACACGCGCCGCGCAACCCGTTTCCAGGAAGAGTATCTGGCGGCGCTCGGGATCGAGGCCGATCGCGTGCTGCCTGCCGGCCCGGATACGCACGTGCAGGCACGGGAACTGATCGTCGCCTCAAATCTCACCTGGCTGCCCGCCCCGGTCTGCGCGTCTCTGGCCGCCTTCGGCCGCCGGATCTGCCGCGGCCCGGTGGCAGGTGCGCGGCGGCGGCGCATTTACGTGCGCCGCGAGGAAGCGCCCAACGCGCGCGGGGTGGAGAACGAAGCCGAACTGCTGCGATTCCTCGGTGACGAAGGGTTTGAGAGCATCCTGCTGGAATCCCTTCCGGTGGCCGCGCAGATGGAACTCTTCGCCGAGGCCGATTTCGTGGCCGGGCCGCACGGCTCGGGGATCGGCAACGCGGTGTTCGGTTCCCCGCCTCTCGGCGTGATGGAGTTCTTCGATCCCGGCTATGTTCATCCGTGCAATTGGGCCCAACTGGCCGGCCTGGGGATCCGGTATGGGTACGTCCTGGGCCGTGGCGGCACACCGGCCGGCTCCGGCTTCCTGGAGAGGATGCGGCGGCCGATGACGGTCGATGTGGACAAGGTCCGTAGGTTATACTCCGCGATGTGCGAGGCTCGACGATGAATATGGCCACACCGGTGAAAGCGTGCGGCGCGACCGGCTCTGTTCAGGCGGACGCGAGCAATGAGTGGGATCGCCTGAGGAGCGTCATTGTGGGCAGTGCGGAAGGCGCGCAGGTGCCGCGCGTGCGCGACCGGGCCCTGCATGCGATCGACTATCCGCATGCCACGCCGGAAGAGTTCGCTTCCCTGCCCGCCGGGCCCTACCCCCGCGCGGTGATCGAGGAAACCGCCGAGGACCTGGAGGCGTTCTCCGCCCAGTTGACCGGGCTCGGCATCGAGGTTCACCGGCCGCGGCTTCTGGATTTCAGCGAGCGCTACAGCACCCGGCTGTGGTCCGTCGATGGCTATTACACCTGCTGCCCGCGGGACACCATCACCGTCATCGGCAGGCGCGTCTACGCGGCTCCCATGGTGCTACGGCACCGGCAGGCCGAAAGCCGCGCCTACCGCGGCCTGTTTCCGGAAGCAGCCTGGGTGCAGTGCCCGCTTCCCGCTCTGCCGGATGAGATGTACCTGCCGCCGGACCCCAGCGGCCGGACTCTGGCGGAAGTGGAGCCGGCCTTCGACGCCGCCAATATCATGCGTTTCGATCGGGACATCCTGTACCTGGTGAGCAATACGGGAAATCGATTGGGCGCCGGCCTGCTCCAGGAACTGCTCGGCTCCGGGTACCGCGTGCATGTGGCCGCCGATGTCTACAATGACCGCCACATCGACACCACGTTCGTTCCGCTGCGGGAGGGGCTGCTGATGTGCAATCCCAGCCGGGTGCGCGATGGGGATATTCCGGACTTCCTGCGCGGCTGGGACATTCTCCGGTCGCCCGAGATGGTGCCGCTGCCCGCGCTGGACGATTGGGGTCCCGCCTCGGAGTGGATCGGCATGAACGTGCTCTCCATCAGCCCTTCGCTGGTGGCGGTCGAGGAGCACCAGACGCCCCTCATGAAGGCCTTCCGGAGTCATGGGATCGAGTCACTGCCGGTCAGATTGCGCCACACGCGAACCATCGGCGGCGGCCCGCACTGCGTCACCGCCGATCTGGTGCGGGGGTAACCGGAGATGCCGCTCCATGCGCGTGGCCGATAGACTCTCCGGAGCTTCCCGCCAGGCGGCATCGAGAAAGGCCGCGTATTGCGCCAGCATCCCGCCCACCTGCGCCGCGCGGCTGGTGGCGGCGCCGCCTGGCTGGATTTCCGGATGCAGCACCAGACGGATGAAGCCCTCCGGGCTCAACGTGCAGGACATGGGGATGACGGCGGCTCCGGTGGAGAGTGCCAGCTCCGCGAAACCGCTTCGGAACGGGTATAGCCGGCCGCCGGCGGGCAGGTGGCGCCGGATGGTCCCCTTGCGTCCGTCGCCGGCCAGCACGGCGAGCCCTCCCGCCGATAGCACCGTCGCCAGGTCGTGGGTGAGCTCCGCCACGGCGCTCCTGTCATCGGGCGAACCGTCTTCCTCGCCGGTGAAAGGCGTGCCCCGGCTCCTGTAGATCCGGTTCATGGAAACCAGCCGCACGGGATCGAAATCCAGACAGTCGAGCGCCGGGGCCAGCAGGGGAAACAGCGCCGTGTGATAGGTGAGCAGGATCACGCCGCGATGCCGGTCCCGGAGACGGCGGAGCGGCGCACCCCCTTCAAGTAGGTAGCAGGAGGGAAGCCGCCCCTCGCCGCCTGGCGCGGCCGCGCTCCAGAACGGGTGCGATGCCAGGAAATCGTAGCTTCGAGGCGGTGGCCAGGCGCCGGCGGCCGCCGGGAAATGGCGCGCCAGCGCGGCGGAGACCAGCGCCGTACACCTGCCGGGCCTTGTATCCGAGGTGCGTGTGCCGGCGGGCGCGCTCTCATCCAGAGCGCCGCAGAAACGGCGAAACGCGCCAGCCTCCCGGCGATAGAACAGCGCCTGCACCAGAGTGCTCCCGCACCACCGCCGCAGTCTGGCCAGGCCCTGCCGGTAGGGCAGCCGGAGCGCCGACAATTCCGCCCGGTCGCGCCAGCCTTCCAGGACGCCGCGGCGCCGCCCTCCCGGCGGAGCGTGGACCACCGTGCCGGCTTCGCCCGTGGAGCGCCCGCCGGAGAGCAGGCGCCCCAGATTGGCGATGGTGGGCGCGGCGAAGAACTGCACGGGCACGGCAACCCGGCAGGCGCTTTCCACCTCCAGAATCATCGCCAGCGCGGACAGGGAATCGCCGCCGAGCAGGAAGAAATCGTCGTCAATCCCGATTCGCTCCAGCGACAGCACGCGGCGCCAGATGGCGGCGAGCCGCTCCTCGGTCGGGGTTTCAGGCAACGACTGTGGCGCATTCCGCTCCCCGGGCGTCCGGTCCGGTGGGGGCAGCGCGGCGCGATCCACTTTGCCATTGGAGTTGAGCGGCAGGCGGTCCAACGCCACGAACGCGGCCGGGATCATGTAATCGGGCAGGCGCCGGCGGAGGAATGCCGCCAGATCTTCGCCGCGCGGGCGCTCTCCCTCGCCCGCTACAACGCAAGCCACCAGGCGCGTTCCTCCCGGCACCTCATCGGGCGCCACGACGGCGGCCCGGACACCCGGGTACTGGACAAGCGCGGCTTCCACTTCGCCGGGCTCGACCCGGAACCCCCGGATCTTCACCTGATGATCGACTCTGCCCAGCAGCTCCAGATCGCCGCCGGGCAGGAACCGCGCCCGGTCGCCGGTGCGGAAGATCCGTTCGCCCGGAGAGGCGCCGTAGGGATGCGGCAGGAACCGCTCCGCGGTCAGCTCCGGCCGGTTCAGGTAGCCGCGGGCCAGGCCGGGCCCGGCGACGTATAACTCGCCCGTCGCGCCCAGGGGCACGGGCTGCGACTCTTCGTCGAGGAGCAGGACGGACATGTTGGCCACGGAGCGTCCAATCGGTACGCTGCCGCCCGGCCGCTCCTCGCCGGCTTCGTAGCAGGTGACGTCCGCGCAAGCCTCGGTCGCCCCGTACAGGTTGATGAGCCGGCAGTGCGGCATGGCGCGGCGGAAGCGCTGCGCCAGTTCCCAGGACAGCGCCTCGCCGCAGCTCATGCAGTACTTCAGCGCGGGGAGTTGAGGGCCGGGATCCCGGTGGCCGTCCAGCAGGCTGGCGAGCAGCGAGGGCGTCAGGATGAGCCGCGTTACGCGGTGTTCGGCGAGGATGCCGGCCAGCCGGCGGGGCACCCTGGCCGGCTCCGGCGGAACCATCACCACCGGAACGCCTTGCGGCAAAGGCCAGAACAGCTCGCTGAAGCAGTCGATGAAGTTGACCGAGGTCTTCAGGCACGCCGTTTCGCCGGGTTCGTAGGGAAAGCGCCGCCACATCCACCGCAGGCGGTTTACCTCGGCGCGATGCGTGCCCAACACGCCCTTCGGCAGGCCGGTGGTGCCCGACGTATAGATGACGTGGGCGAGGCTCTCCTCATCCCCGGCGGGCAGGTTCGTATCGTCTTCGGCGGCGAGACTGCCCGACTCCGTGTCGAGACATATCAGACCGGCGCCCCCCGGCGGCAGGCGGTCCAGATGGCGCGATTCGGTGATCAGCGCGCAGACCCGGGCATCTTCCAGAATGGCCCGCGCGCGCTCTTCCAGGTACGCGGGATCGAGCGGCACATAGGCCGCGCCGGCTTTCAGTATCCCGAGGAGCGCCGCCACCATTCCGAAGCTCCGCTCCACCGCAAGGCCGACCAGCGTATCGGCTCCGGCCCCATGTCTGCGCAGGCGATGGGCAATCCGGTTGGCGTGGCGATTCAGCGCGGAGAAGCCGAGGCGCTCATCCCCGGAAATCAGAGCGGGCGCATCGGGAGTGCGGCGGACCTGCTCTTCGAAGAACTCCTGAACGCACCTCGCCGTCATAACACGCCGGCCAACAACATAACACACCGCCGGCTGGTGCCTCAGAAGGCGCAATCCGTCCGTAAGCACTCTGACCCACGACGCGCCGCCGGGCCAGCCATTTGTCCGCCATCCGCGGCTCCCCGCCGGGCTGGTGTAACGCTCCCTCACGGTCGATCGAGCCGAATCGAAGCCGCGACCGTGAGGGCGGACCTGGCGGCTGCCGGCTTACGGACGGGCTACGGACTGGTGCCTCAGAGGGCGCGCCAGTGTACAATCGACATTCGGAACGGGACAACCATGCGAGTATGAGCCAGGGACCCGAACTATCGGTCATCGTCCCGACATTCAACCGGCCGGAGTGCCTTGGCACCTGCCTTCAGGCGCTGGCCCGCCAGCAGCAGAAGCCGGCCACAGTCTTTGTCGTGAACGATGGCGGCGTGGATGTCGCGCCGATCGTCGCCGGGGTTGCCTCCGAGCTGAATGTGGAACTGCTCCGAACCGGCCGCTGCGGACCGACTGCCGCTCGAAATGCGGCGCTAGCCCAGGTCGCCACCGGGTATGTCGGATTCCTTGACGACGATAGCCGCCCGGCCCCGGACTGGATCGCAGCCTGTAGCGGCCTTTTCCAGCGCGAGCCCGAGGTGACCGCGCAGCTTGGCCGGATCCTCTGGGATCGTCCGGACAATGCCACCGGCTTCCGGCAGCGCTTCTACCCCGAGTTCCGCCAGAAGATCTTCGAGAGCCGGCACGTGCGGTACCTGGACCCGGGCTTCCGGCGGGATCTGGCGGCAGCGCTCCAGCGGGACTTCCCCGCCGGCATCCCCGGCATTGCAACGCATCTTTCGGGCGAAAACTCCGCCGTCCGGATGGAGTTCATCCGCCGTCAGGGAGCCTTCGACACGCGCTTCCGGACAATGAGCGACCGGGAGATGGGCTGGCGCATTCTCCGCGAAGGTGGACTGGTCGCATACAATCCTGACATGCTGGTGGCTCACCGGCACGATCCCTCAATCCGCCGGGCCCTGGGCCGGTGCTTTCTGGCGGCGCCTTACCAGAAGTTGCTGGCCAGTCTCTATCCCGATCCGCCATGGGTTGCCGGGCTGGCGCATGGCCGGCCGGGCGGCCGCTGGAAAGATCCGCTCCTGGTGGAGCTGACGATGGCCGAAAAGCTGTTTGGATTGCTCCACGGCGCAGTTCAGCGCGCGGCGCTCACCGCTCCGGTTCCACTCAGCCAGGACCCGCTTGTCAGCGTGAGGGTGACGGCCCGTCCGCAATGAGACAATAGAAAAATCGCATGGTGGTTTCCCGGAATCCGCTCGGTCTCGAGACCGGCGATCTTGTCCTGCTTGCAATCGCGGTCCTGCTGCTGCTCGTGGGCCTGCTCTGGCGCTCGCGGGTGGAAGAGTACGCGCGGAAGCTGGCGGAGCGCGCGGGATGGTGCATGCTGTTCTTCTTTCTGCTGCCCATCGCGCTACGCCTGGCGCTGTTGCCCAATCATCCCGCTCCGGCGCCGGAGATGTACGACGAGTTCGGCCACCTGCTGATGGCGGACACCCTGCGGCATCTCCGGCTGGCGAATCCCGCCCACGCCCTCCCGCAGTTCTTCGAGACCTTCTTCGCGTTGCAGGAACCCACCTACAGCTCGATCTATCCGGCGGGCCCGGGCCTGGTGCTGGCCATCGGATGGACGCTCTTCGGAACACCGTGGGCGGGCGTGCTGCTGGGCGTGGGCGCGTTCTGCGCGCTGTGCTATTGGATGCTGCGCGGCTGGACCACGCCCGGATGGGCCTTCGCCGGCGGCCTGCTGGCGGTGGCCGGGTTCGGCCCGCTGTGCCAGTGGACGAACAGTTACTGGGGTGGAGGCGTGGCCGCGGCGGCGGGCTGCCTGGTGTTCGGATCGGTGCCCAGGCTGCGCCGCCAGCCGCGCCGGCGCGACGCCGTGCTGCTCGGCGTAGGACTGGGAATGCACGTTCTCACGCGGCCGTTCGAATCGCTGTTCCTGGCGGCCGCCGTGGCGCTGTTTTTCGTGCCGCTTCTGTGGCGCCGCGCGGAAAAGCGCCTGCTCCTGAAGGTGCTGCCCGAGACGCTGATTGTGCTGGCGCCCTTCCTCGGGCTGGCGCTATTCCAGAACAAGGCGGTGACGGGCAGTTGGACCACTCTTCCCGAGGCGCTCAGCCAGTATCAGTACGGCGTGCCGGCGGCGCTCACCTTTCAGCCGCCGGCCACCCCGCACCGCGATCTGACGCCGCAACAGGAGATGGATTACCGCATGCAGCGCGGCTTCCGGGGCGAGAAGCCGGAGACCCTGGCCAGCTACCTGCTGCGGCTGGAGTACCGCGTCCGGTACTATCGCTTCTTCTTCACGCCTCCTCTATACATTGCGCTGGTGGCCTTTCTGTTCCGCCTGAGGCGCCCGCGGTTTCTATGGGTGGCGGCGGTAGGAATGCTGTTCGCCCTCGGCACCAACTTCTTCCCCGCCTTCCAGACTCACTACGTAGCGGGAATCGCGTGCCTGTTCGTGCTGATGGCGGTCGAGGGCCTGGATACGCTGGGCCGCTGGAACGCCGGCGGCCAGGAGGCCATGCGGCTGGTGGCGGCGCTGTGCGCGGCGCATTTCCTGTTCTGGTATGGCCTGCATCTGGCCGAGCGATGGAACGTGTCGGCAGCCCTCCGGCCCTATGAGACCTGGGACGCCATCAACCACACCAATCCGGAGCGGCGCCAGTACGTGGACCGCAAACTGGAGCGGATCCCCGGAAAGCTGCTGGTTTTCGTGCGATACCTGCCGCGGCACATGTTTCAGGACGAGTGGGTGTACAACGCGGCGGACATCGACACAGCGCGCGTAGTATTCGCCCGCGACCTGGGAACCGAGGCCAACGAAGAACTCCGCAACTACTTCCCGCAGCGTGCGGTATGGCTGCTGGAGCCGGATTACCCGGTGCCCCAGGTGACGTGGTTTCCGCGGCCGGTGGCCTCGCCGTTTCTGACGCCGCGGTAGCCGGTGGCCTCGCCGTTTCTGACGCCGCGGCAGCGGGCGGCCCCGCCGTTCCTGACGCCGCGGCAGCGGGCGGCCCCGCCGTTCCTGACGCCGCGGCAGCGGGCGGCCCCGCCGTTCCTGACGCCGCGGCAGCGGGCGGCCCCGCCGTTCCTGACGCCGCGGTAGCCGGTGGCCTCGCCGTTTCTGACGCCGCGGTAGCCGGTGGCCTCGCCGTTCCTGACGCCGCGGTAGCCGGCGGCCTCGCCGTTCCTGACGCCGCGGCAGCGTGCGGCCCCGCCGTTCCTGAGGCCGCGGCAGCGGGCGGTCTCGCCGTTCCTTACGCCGCGGTAGCCGGTGGCCTCGCCGTTTCTGACGCCGCGGTAGCGGGCGGCCTCGCCGTTCCTGACGCCGCGGTAGCCGGCGGCCTCGCCGTTCCTGACGCCGCGGTAGCGGGCGGCCTCGCCGTTCCTGACGCCGCGGCAGCGGGCGGTCTCGCCGTTTCTGACGCCGCGGCAGCGTGCGGCCCCGCCGTTCCTGACGCCGCGGCAGCGGGCGGCCTCGCCGTTTCTGACGCCGCGGCAGCGGGCGGCCTCGCCGTTCCTGACGCTGCAGTAGCCGGTGGCCCCGCCGTTTCTGACGCCGCGGCAGCGGGCGGCCGGGGGGAACAAATCGCGGCCGCGAGTCGTATGGGATGAGTGAATCGTCCAGGAGGTAGACCGATGTTTTGTCATGTGTGCGGCACGCCGGCCCAGCCGGATCAGCGTTTTTGCGCCGGTTGCGGGAGGCCCGCGGTAGACCAGCGCCCGGTGCGGACTGCGCCCCCGCCGTCCAACCGCGTGCTCCAACACATCCGCTCGCTGGGGATAGTCTGGATCGTGGCCTCGGCGTTGCGGATACTGCCCGTCATGGGCATGCACTGGTTCTGGCCATTCCGGTCCGCCCTCGGGTGGCCGTTTTGGGGTGCCTGTCCAGGGTTCCTGATGGGGATTTTCGGGGCGTTCACCGGCCTGCTGGCCGTGACCGGCTTCCTCGGCCTCGCCGCGGGCATTGGCTTGCTGCACTGGCAGGGGTGGGCGCGCACTCTCGCCATTGTGCTGGGATGCATCGCCCTGATCCACATGCCCTTCGGCACCGCCCTGGGCATCTACACGCTGTGGGTTCTGGCGCCGGCGGAGTCCGCGGCGGAGTTTCGCCGGGTAGCCGCGGCGTGATGCGGCTGGCTTTTCGGCCGCCACCGCGTCAGAATCTAGCTATGCCCACTCAAGCAACCTACGACGATGCGAATCTGTGCCTGCGCCTCTACGAACTGCGGCGCGAGGAAACGCTGCGCAAAGCGCGCGGCTGGTTCGCGCAAAACTTCGGCCCCACCAGCATGGAGGAACTCTCGCAGATCGCTCCTCCCGGCAGCCAGGAAAACACCTACATGCGCATGGTGGTCAGCTACTGGGACATGGCCTGCGCCTTCGTGACCTCCGGCGTGCTGAACCAGGAACTCTTCTGCCAGACCAATCCGGAATGCCTGCTGGTCTGGGAGCGGCTGCGCCACGTGGTCCCGGCTCTGCGCCAGGCCTTCGCGAACCCCAAGCTCTATCACAATCTGGAGAGCGTGGGCACTGCCTTCATGAAGCACATGGAAACGATCGGCCCGGAAACGCTCCCGGCCTTTCAGGCCCGCATCAATGGCATGGTGAAGCGCCCGTAGAACGGCGGCGCCCTGGCGGTGTCAACCCGCCGCCGGATCTGATATCTTGGGGCTGAGCCATCTCTGCGGCGGCAAGGAGAGAACCAGGTGTCTGGCAGATTAGGGCGTACCCTTTTAGGAATGTTGGGCATAGCTGCGATCGCAGCCGGCACCAACGTGGCCATGGATAAACTGGCCAAGGACAACCCCCCCAGGGAACCCGGAGGCAAGACCCCCGCCGACGAACGCGCCGAGTTGTTGGAGGATCTGCGCGTCATGAAGGCGGAGGACAAGGGAAACCTGCTCCGGCGCTACACCGAAGCGAGAATCGCATTCCAGGAACGGCGCTTCGTGCGGCTGCTTTGCAACATCCGGCAGGACCCGCAGGAGGGCCGCCGGCCAACTTTGAAATACCTGAACGATTTGAGCGATCCGGAATTCGAGCAGATGGTCAACTTGCTGGATGACGGCAACGGCACCCTCTCCTCGAAGATCGACGACGCCGCCGGCCGCGTGGCGGAAATGTTCAAGGCCGCACGGGAACAGTATCAGCGCAGGAAAGGCTGAGAAGGGACGCTATAGGCCCACGCGGGGCAGCGGCGCGAACCTGGCGATCGCCACCAGGTCGCTGAAGACCCCGTAGGCAGTCTGTTCCACGCCGGGATTGATCGACACGGTGCCGAACGTCCCCATCAGGTCGGTGTGGAACAGGATCAGGTTTGAGGTCCCGTCGGCCAGCGCCAGGATATCGGAGCGGTCGAGCACTTCGGCTCGGACGCGCAGCGAGATTCGCGATCCGGAGCGGCGGGCGCGGCTGATGAGACGCACCGTCTTGCCTTGGCTGGCGATCTGCCGGACACGCTCGGGCGTCAGGCGGCCGATGCCGCGCGTGGAAACCTGCCGCGGGGTGGTGTGCGCATCCATTAGTACGTTGGCCAGCGCCGCGGTCTTGGCGGCGGAGTCCCAGCCTTCCACGTCATAAGCGCCGCTGGCTTCCGTGATGCCCATGGCGCGGGCGCGCGCCAGGCCGGATTCGAACGATTCGCCCTGCTCCATGGCCTGTACGACGATCTTGCTGGTGGAATTGAGCGAGCCGGTGAAGCCCAGCACCTTGACGGCGGGCATGGTATGTTCCCACAGGTTGAAGACCGGAGCGCCATCCATGACGGCGGCTTCGAAGCGGAAGCCCACTCCGGCGCGGACGGCCTCGGCGCGCAGCGCGGCGTAGGCATGGGCAATGGGGCCCTTGTTCGCCGTCACCACGTGCATGGGGCGGTGGAAGGCCGCCCGGATATGGGAAATGGCGGGTTCGCCGGTGGCCGGATCGAGCGTGGTGAGTTCCACTGCGGCGCCGGCGCCCGCGGCATAGAGAAACGCTTCCACCGACTCCATGCGCGGGCCGAATGCCGGATCGGCGGGCAGTCCGTCGGGATCCACAGCCGTGCCGTGGCGCAACGTATGGATGCCGGTCACCGTGAAGGGGTATTCGTGGCGTTTCGCCCGGATCAGGCGCACCAGTTCGCGGGCTACTCCACCGTAGCCGATAAGGGCGAGCTTCACGGGAAGATTGTAACGGGATTCAGGCCAACGCGGGGAGCAACGCCGGCCAAACCGGCGGCGGGCGGCCTCAGTGCGCCACCAGCCGGACCGGCCCCAGCAATCCCGAAACCGCCGGCTGCGGCGTCCCGCCACGGCCTCTCCCGCCAGACCCGCCCGCGACGCCCGCGCGAGCCCGCGGCGCGGCGCGAACCTCTATCTGCAGATCGTTAACGCCGGAACGCAAGTCGCTGGTCGCCTCCCAGCGGTACGGCTGCCAGGCGCGGGCTCCCAGTTCCTTCCCGTTCAGCGTCACGCGCGCGTAGTCACGCACGTCCGCGATTTCCAGAAACAGCCGCTGGCCGGCCTCCGCGGCGGAAGGCGTGAATTGCTTGCGATACGTGACCGGGCCGGTCAGGCCGGGCGCGCCCATCTCTTCCCACGATTTGAGGGGCGTGGCGGCCTGTCTGCCATCCAGGTCCACCGTCCAGTCGCCGTCCAGTTCGGCCAGAGTCCTGCCAATCGCCCAGGATGGCTCCGGGGCGGCAGCGCCGGGCGGCAGCGGCCCGATCACCACCGCCTTCGCCTCGTAGGGGGCCAGCGCCAGCGGAAAACGCACCCAGCCGTCTTCCGCCGTTGCGGACGGCAGCGCATGAATCTCGCCCGTCGACAGGTCCCAGGCCTGCGCCTGCCCGCGGCCGGCGGCGGAAACCATGCGCGATTCCGCCCGGTCGCTCTCATTGAAGAACAGGTACATTTCGGAGTCGCTCCAGCTCCGGTGCGTGTAGGTCAGGCGCGGAAACGCGGCGTCCAGCTTCACATCCGGCTTGGGCAGCGCCATCAGCACGCGATCGGTGATGTCGCCGGTGGGCTCGATCAGCGTGGCGAAGCTCAGGTCCGGGGCGTCACGGGCGTCCAGAAACGTCCGGTCCACCACCAGACGCGGCGTCTTGCCCACGAAGATCAGCTTGCCGCCCGCCTTCACGAACGCCCGAAAACGCTCCAGGCCGGTGCGCGTGATCACGGTCGAGGACGGCACCACGATGGCGCGGTAGACCTGTCCGCTGAGATTCGTAAAGCCGCCGCCGGCGATGGCGGCCACCGAGCTGAGCGATTGCTCGTCGAAGTAGTCCCAGTCCACCTGATGCGCCAGCAATTGCCAGCCGAGTTTGGTGGTGCTGCGGTCGGCCTCCTGGTCGCCCATCCACATACTATTGGTGGGATGATACAGGCCCACCTGGGCTGAAGGGCGCCCGATGGACATCAGGTAGCCGGCCCGGTTGGTGTACCACGCCAGCATGGAAGTCTGCGGCGGCGCCGGGGCGAACGGAATGTCCTTCAGCCAGTCCGCCCCCGAGGAGAGAATCCCCGCGGCCTGGCCGGGGCCGCCGCGCACGCCAGGCACCTGGATCTGCAGCGCGGTGACTCCCCGCACCAGTTGGAAATCCAACTGGAACTTGCGGTCGATGCCCAGTCCGCCGCCTTCCTCGCTCCAGACCTTGGGACGGCCGAACAGGTGCGCGGCCGAAGAGGCGAGTTTGGGGAACTGGTTGTTGACGCTCCAGGAGCCGTCCGGGGCGTGGATCGCGCCCGGCGCAAGCTGGTTCAGGTTGTCGATCCCGGGCACTTGCACATACCGGTTGTCGCGGAAGTAGTCGCCCTCGCTGCGAACCAGGGCGGGCATGGTTTCTTCGTGGTTCAGGTGGACCAGGTACTCCAGGCCACTGGCGGCACACCAGTCGGCCTGCACGCCGAAGAAGCTGTCGCGGAAGATGCCGCTCCACACGTCGTAGTAGTCGGCTTTGGCCCGCTGTGCCTCATCGGTCAGGCGGCCGGCGAAGAACTGCGGCAGGTAGGGCGTCAGATCGTAACCCTTCTGCGTTTGAAACTCAGCCAGCAGCCGGGGCGTCCACGGAATCGAGCTGCTGTAGTCCGGCTCATCGCCGAAGAAGCCCAGGACGGTCTTGCCGAACTCGCCGCCGAACGCCGCTTTGTAAGCCTCGTGGGTGGTCTTCAGGAAGGCGCGCGTGGCCGCGGGGTCCAGGTAGTCGATCAGCGGGTAGAGGCTGTCCTTGGCCAGGGTCCCATCCTCGCGATTGGAGTTCCGCGTGGGCGAGGTGAGGTAGACGTGCCGCACGAAAACCACCTGCCAGTCGAAGTGCGGCTCGTTCGGGGTGGAGCCTTCGGCCGGCACCGTCCACTTGAGCCGGAGGCTTGCGGGGATCTCAATTCCGGCCACGCCTTGCAGCCCCTGGCCGGGCGACGTCTTCAACGCCATGATGCCGACAGTGTCCGCGGGCACGGGCATCTCGAGCGTCTGGCCGGGCACCACGCCCACGCGGATATCGGCCACGATGCCCTGCATGCCCAGTTGCGGATACTGCTTGCCGATCAAGCCGCCGGCGAACCCGCTCGGGTAGCTGGCTTCGTCGGCGAACCAGAGTTTGATGTTGCGCCGGGCTGCCTCCCCGACGGCGAATTTCATCAGGGCCACGTACTCCGGCGAAAGGTACGCCGGGTTTCCTCCGCGCGCCACCGAGATATTGGCGACGAAGATGCCGCTGGCCACCATCCGGTCGAAATCCTCGACGATGCTCTGCCTGGCATCCGCGCCGTTCCAGCCAATCCACGGCTGAATGGCGCCGTACTCGCGCGGCGGCGTCTGGAAATTCGCAGCCACCTCTCGCGCCCCCGGCACCACGATCCGTTGCCAGGGACGCTGCGCCCACAACCCGCCCGCCACCAGCGAAACCAGTGCCAGCACGCGCCAGGAGCTCATCGGGCCGCCCCACGGCCACCCGTGCCGCCGCCTTCCGACCATGGCGGCACAATCCCGTTCACGCGGGCGTAAGCCACCAACTGCCCCATGTGTTCGTTGGCATGGATCACGATGCGCAGGTAGATTCCGTCCGCGGTGGCGTCCCTGTCCATCACCTTTACGCGGCGCTGCAGATCGCCGGGCTTCAGGCCCGCGCGGGCGGTCCTGACGGCGTCGAGCGAGCGTTTCAGCCAGGCGATCACCTCGGCTTTCGCGGTCACGGTTTTCTCCATTTCCGGCGTGGTCAAGTCGGGCGGCATTTTGGGGCCGGTGAGGCTCAGCAGATAGAAGTTCGCCAGGGCAAG
>Ga0265323_10000186_pt1 | contig 37204 bp, 46 predicted proteins | sample 41225metaG_FD_193580 | JGI IMG/M metagenome (GOLD analysis project Ga0265323, IMG submission 193580) | Rhizosphere microbial communities from Carex aquatilis grown in University of Washington, Seatle, WA, United States - 4-12-25 metaG | ecosystem: Host-associated > Plants > Roots > Rhizosphere...
TTAATAGTTCAAATGGAAATGTAGGAATAGGAACAAGTAGTCCAACACAAACATTAACTGTTAATGGGAATGTCAGCGTTACTACATTAGGGGGATTTATTTCAGTTGATGGTGGAGGAGTTAGTTCTCCACCCTCTGGATTAAGTTATGGAATGTTTCCTTTAACCACTGTTGGTTTAGGTTTTTATTCTGCTAATAATAAATATGAATTTATGGGTGCAGGAACACCTTTTGTAGGTATAGGGATTGCCCCAGTTCATCAATTGCAATTATCAACGAATGATGCTGCACTTCCAAGTTCAACAGTATGGGTTTCTATTTCAGACAGCAAGACAAAAACAGTTTTATCTAATTTTACAGACGGTTTGAATGTTTTAATGAAAATAAATCCAATAGTTTATGAAAGAAATGGATTGATGGGATTAAATACCACCGATTCAGGAGTTCATGTTGGAGTTCTTGCAGACCAATTAAAGCAAGTATATCCCGATTTAGTTACTTCGTCAAATTATACTTTAACAGAAAATGATATTCAATTAATTAAAGAAAAAGGATTAAGTTCCATAAATCAGTTTGCAACAAATCCAATTTCTTCAAATGCAAAAGCTGGAGACAAAATTAGCATAGATGAATATAGTTCAAATGATTTGCAGTATATTTTAATTAATTCAATAAAGGAACAGCAAAATATAATTATTTCATTAAATAATACTTTGAATGACCAGACTAAATTATTAAAAAAAATCTGTTCAAACAATCCTGATTTATGTTCTTAATTAAATTTATTAAATCTAATTACTATTTTTATAAATGAAAAAAGAATTGGTGATTTTATTTTTAATATTATTTTCATTTCCTTTTATTAATGCAGGAAGTTATGGAGCGGGAAATTATGGTGCAGGACTTTATGGAATAGGACAAACTTCTCCAATTATTCCTCCAGTTAATCCAGGACCAGGCGGAGGTGCAGCGCCATCTTGTGAATATAATTGGAGTTGTACTGATTGGTTTCCGTCGGAATGTCCTGTTAATGGAATACAAGAAAGAATTTGTGCGAACAGAGGAACTTGCACTGGAACAGAAGGAATGCCTGTTGAAACAATAAATTGTACTTATGAAAAAACAGAACCTTTATTTGATATTTTTCTTCAGGTTCCAGACAATTATAAAAAAATTTGTGCAGGAAGAGATATAAAAGCAAATGTTAAACTTCAAAATTATGGAAAAGCAGAACTTCTCGATGCATTTATGACTTACTGGATAATTAATGAAAATAATACTTTAATTTCAGAAGTAAAAGATACGCGAAGTGTAACTACCAATCTTAGTTTTGGTGTTTCTTTAACAGTTCCTGAATCAGTTCCCGAAGGAACATACCGTTTATACGCTCAGATAACCTATTCAGGAAATAAAACTGCAGTAGCAGGAGGAACTTTTGAAATAAATGCAGATTCATGCAAATTTTCCAGTAATGTTCCTATTATCATTGGGATTTTAATTGGTATAATTTTAATTTTAATTATTATATTCTCTAGAAAATTGCTAAAGATTTTGAAAAATAGAAAACAAGAAAAAATTCAATAAACTTTTATTATAATTAATCTTTACTTCTTACTCAATTCACAATTTCGCTCATTTATTCCCTCCCTCCCGCCCTAAGGAAAATTTTTCTACTCGTGCAAACGCTCCTAACCTAAATTGGAAAATTTGTATTCGCGAAATTGTTCTATTTAATCTTTTTATTAAATTTTGCTACGCACACTATGTTTTGCTCCGCATGCCATGCATTTTACGAATGATAATCTATCTTCTTTAGTTAATTCTGTGTCGGGTTTTCCACATTGTTCACACAAAACAAATTCTTTTACATATTGTTCAATTTTTTGATTTATTTTTGTACTTGGAACAGTCATATTCAAAACTAATCTGTCTCCTTCTTTCTGCCCTGATGCTGCTATTTCTCTTAAAATAAATTTTTGAAAATGTTCTGGATTTCTTCTTAAGTGAGATGCAATCTGATAAAAATTTGTCAATATGGTTTTCTTTCCTTCAAAATGTCCCTCAACTTTCGGAATTTCAAATCTTTCTCCATTATCTTCTGTTTTTTTTACTTTTCCATAAGCTTCATTCAATAATTTTTCATAATCTTCCATAGAATAACTTTGAGATTTTGATATATAAATCTTCCCGCCCACCCTGAGGGAATTAGTTATTAAGAAAAATCTTTTCCTTGTTTTACCATGTTAGGTTCTTTCTTCTCAAAGAACCCATTTAGCCTAGCCATCTGATTTTTCCAGGACGAGGTTCGAATATAATTCCTTCTTCCAATAATCTTTTTATTTCAGAATTTATTACGTCAGGAGAAATTTCTCTCAAGTCCATTATTATTTTATCCATTTCAATTCCGCCATCTTTTTCTGAATTTTTTATCACATCAAGAATTTTATCTTTAACTGCAACAATTTGCTCTTTTCCAAGAGGTTTTGTATTTTTGCTTTTTTCTTTTTCAAGTTCTAATTTCCTTATCAGAAGATATTTTGCATCCTGCTCTTTTATTATTTCTGGGGAAATATAAGTTTCATTATTAAAATTTCTCATAACTCCAATAACCAAAACAGTTTGTCCTTGAGTTACTTCTCTGAATTTTCCTGCGTCATCTCCGAAACATTTTAATTTTATTTGCCCGCTTCCATCATCCAATGTGAAAAATATATATTTTCTTTCTCCATCACTTTCATATTTGTCAATTATATTTCCTATAACATTTACTCTTATAATTTTTTTATTATTCAAATCTAAAAAAGAAAATCTTTCATTATCCATTACTGGTTTTCCCAAAAGAATATCACCAATTCTTAATTTGTATGCGATATTTCTTTTGTATTGTCCCTCTTCCATTGCTAATCTTCTCCTGTTTTTTCTTTACAATTTCGCTCACTCATTCCCGCCCTCCCGCCCGAACGGAAAGAATTTCTATTCGCGAAATTGTTTGAATTTACTTCCAGCTTAAAATTCTGCATCACCATATGGTAGAAAAATAAAATATGTTTTTAAAGATTTAGACAATATAAAATAATTAAGGTTTTATTGCCCAACTATCATCTTCCGAACATGTGAAAAAAAGCCAACATGAATATGAATCACTACATCTTGCTGCATATTGACCTGTTCCCCATGATCCGCCAGGATTAGGATTTCTTCCTTGGTCTCCACTAAGTGTACAAGCCCATACACTTCCACCTTGGTTAGCTATTTTTCCAAATGGACAACTTCCACAACCACTTCCTGACCAACCTGCACAAGTTCCACTACCATCACATGATGTTGAATCACCAGAACCACAAGCTGTTCCTTTTGCCATATTTGAAGTTCCTGTACATGTTCCTGCACAATTAATTGTCCCTGCATTAACACAAGAAGTTCCTCCACAACTAGTTCCCATATTAGAAACACAAGTTGATACGCATTTTCCATTAGTGCATGCTTGATTAGCTCCACATCCTCCACAACTTAAAGTTCCTCCACAACCATCACTTGCACTTCCACAAGAAATTCCTAAAGAAGAACAAGTTTTTGGAACACAACAATAATCTCCGTCGTTAATTGCTTTTTGAAAAGTTTTTCCAGATGCTAAATTAATTTCAGTAGCAAGATGGCTCGGGTTTGGAATACTTGCACTCGTGTATAAAGTTTTTATAGGACTAGCTGGACAAAGTTTATGTGTTGATTGCAATGCTGAAAGTAAAGTCATTTCTCCGTCCTGAACTGAAACCCAAATTTGATTTGCATTGTGTCCTGGGTCTGGAGAAGTTCCTGCAGCATATGTATGACTTCCGACTAAATTACTAATTAAAATTGAATCTGGATTTTTAGCAATGCTGTCTATGCTTAAACTTACACTAGTTGAAGAATGAGTTCCTCCAGAAGCATTAACAAAAGATATACTAATAAATAATAAAATTAAAGAAAATATTAATCCCCCTTTTTTCATATTTATTACAAGGATAATTTCTTTTTAAATATTTTTATAAAATATCTAATTTGTTCTTTGAATATATCCTCTTTTAGGACTAAAAATTTCTCCTGATGTGCTTAGTCTGTTCAATGCTTCTTCAATTGTATCCTTATCCATTTTTCCTTCAAGTTCTTTTTCAATTTCTTCAAGCGGAATCATTTTTCCAATTTTATTTTCCAAATCAATAATTATATCTCTGACATTCAAAATTTTTCCTCTTTGTGATGCAGAAAATTTTCCTGAAATTCTGTCAATATCAAAAGTTTTTGATTCGTAATCATAACCCACTTGCATCAAATAATATTTCATTAGTTCAATTGATTTTCTTGCGTCATCTTTTGTAACTTTTTTGCTTAATCTCATTTTTGCACAAGCTTCTGACATTCTGATTAATGCTTGCAATTGTCTTGCTGAAATTGGAATAGGACGAAGTCCTCCTTCTGAAGCAATTGGTTTATTTCTTAATTCAACATAAAAATCTTTTATTTCTTTTATTGCATCGTCGGATAATTCTGGTTTTATTCTCTGCTTCGCGTATGCTACATATTTTCTAAATAATTCTCTTGGCACTAACATTCCTTCACCTTCATTTCTGTGTTCGTTTAATACATGTTCTGCAATCATTTCATCTTTTATTCTGTCTGGAATATCACGTAATGTAAAAATAATATCAAATCTGTTAATTAAAGTTGGAGGCAAATCAATTTGCTGCGCGATTGGTTGCGAAGGATCGAATCTTCCAAATTTTGGATTTGCTGCGGCGAGAACAGAAGTTTCTGCACGAAGTGTTGCTTGAACATTTGCTTTTGAAATTGTAATTGTCTGCTGTTCCATTGCTTCATGCATCGCGCTTCTATCATTGGGATCCATTTTTTCCAATTCATCAATACAAACTAAACCTTTATTTGCTAGAACCATTGCTCCTGCTTCTAAACTCCAACCTCTTAAATATTCATCACGTACAACTGTTGCAGTCAGTCCTGCTCCTGATGCTGATTTTCCTACGACATATCTTCCTTTTGGAGAAATATTCGCCATGAATCCCAATGTAACTGATTTTGCAACTCCGGGGTCACCAATTAATAAAATATGAATATCTCCACGACTTTTTTGTCCGTCTTTATGAGTTTTTTGAACTCCACTGAATAATTGCAGAACTAAAGATTTTTTTATTTCTTCATAACCCCAAATACTTGGTGTAATACTTCTTGCGAGATTTTCAAAAACCATTGGGTCTTCTGATAATTCTAAAATTTGTCTTTCATCTTCATCGGTAATATCTAATTCTTCAAAAGTTTCTTCCAAAGGAATTACATTATTTGCTTCTATTGCTAATTCAAATCTCGTCGACATTCCGCCTGTTTGCAACGGAACAGGAACTTCTTTTAAAATTCCAATAATTCTTATTCTGCTTCCTGGAGTTGTTTTCTCTTCCATTTTTGGTTCAACTAAATCTTCTTTTACAAAAACATTTATTCTTTTTGGCTGTTCTCCGCCAGATAATGATTCCGGAGCTTCTTCTACGACTAATCTTTGAGTATCAACCATTTCTTTGCTTAACAATTTGAATCCGCCTCTTCTTCCGCATGAACATCTTGGAGGTTCTCTAAATTTTTTCTCTATTTGCAAAACTGACATGATTGTTCCACAACTTGGACATTCAAATTTTGCATTAACAACTTGCGGACGAACATCTGATGCTTGTCTTATTATTCCTTCAATTACAATCATCTCGTTTAAATTTTTAGAACGAATATTTCTTACTTTTATTTCCTGACTTTTTGGAAAATTTACAATTCTAATTCTTGCATTTGATATTAATCCTGTTTCTTCAATTGCGATTTCAATTGTTCTTAATGTATCTTCTGGAGAAGCGAGAATTCCATCTGTAAGATTATTAGAAAATTCTGTAAGCTTCATGAAATCTAAACTTACAACATTAGAACCTTTTCTTATAGATTTTCCAAGTTCTTTTTTATAGAAATCAAAGAATTTTTTTGCTTCAATCATTAAATCATCTGTCTTTGATTTCTGTTCATTTCCTGTTTCTTTTTTTGAATTGTAAGAAGTTCTTGGAGCAGGACTTGATTCTGGATTTCCTACTTCAGAATCTTCTCCAATTTCAGAAGCAAAATTATCAAACTCTCTATCTTCACCAAATGCCATTGCTAAGACACCTCCGGTTTCTTTAACTCGCGACTTTGCTTGTTGCGAATTAAACATTTTGTGGCACTCGCAAAATCGTTCGGCATCAACTTCCCACTAAAATAACGCATCACCATGCGATGAAAACTAAATTATTATTTATATTGATTTCTATAGTAAATTAGAGATAGAATTTACAAACAAACACCTAAAGTTTCAGTTCTTATTTAGCATATTCCTGTTGAATTTGTCTTATCCAATTTGCAAATTGCAGTTTGTAATTTGTTTATTGTTTTATTCTGTTCATAAATTATTTTATCTTGTTGCTGCATACCTTCAAGCATAAGCCATTGAATATTTCCGTAATTAACATTAAGATAACCTGTTAAGTTGTCTGTTCCTACTAATTCTGGAGCATATTTTTGAACTTCCTGTGCAATAAGTCCGATGGCAGTTGAAGTTATATCTGACTTAGATAAATTATTGTAATTGAATGTTACTAGATTAAGATTATCTATCTTATAAAGAGAATTATCAAAAGTAAAACTTGATATATTAGTTTTTAATCTTTCATCAGATGAACAACTTCCGAGAGAATTAGCTCCCTTGTTATAATATAGACAAGTAGTTGCATATATAGCTCCACTTGAATAGACCCCATAATAACCATTACCAAGAGAACCACTAGCATAATTATGAGAAGAATCTGAAACACCAAAAACTCCAACTCCTATAGGACTATTAGTCTCACCTTGAATACCTGTATAACCCTTACCATAAACACCAACGCCACTCCCAATGCCATAAATCCCATAACCATTAGAATTCTGACCGAAAATTGTTGCACCAGGTGAACCGCTATACTGTGAACCAGGAGCTAATCCATTTCCTCCGACGCTTAAAGTACTTCCAGGACTGCTTGTTCCTATCCCTACATTTCCATTATTATAATAAATATTTGAACTAGAAGTTGTCCATTGGCTTGGGGCTCCTACCGTTACTGTTGCGCATTTCCAGTTTGTTCCGTCGAATTGTAAATATTGATTTGCAGAACATCCTGCTGGAGGACTAATACTTGAAATATCATGTCCGGGGTTTGGAGCAGTTCCTGGAGTCAATGCGTAGACGCCAACTGCAAGAATTCCTAAAATTCCTAATGTTACAAGAAAGAAAATAAATCTATTTGAAAAATTAATTTTCTTTTTCCCTCTTTTCATAATCAAGATAATTAAAAAGAGTTTTTAAATATTTTTATTAAATTCCGTATTGTTCATTCTTTTTAATTTTTTCAAAAGTAATATTAAAATTATTAAAAATAAAATTGGGGTGAATAAAAATATTTTTTGATAAGGTATTTCTTTTATTGTACTTCCTGTTAAAGATAAAATATTTTGAATTGAATTATTTCCCTCCACTTTTAATTCAATCCAAGTTCCGATTCCGTAAGAGGAATTATTTAATTTATATGTTAATGCTCCATAATAATTTCCTGCTTTTTCAGAAGAAATGCAGATTTGATATTGTCCTGATTTTATTCCTGAAGGAATTGTTGCATTAATGCTTAGTTCTTTTGAAGAAAGTTTGTAATCAGAAATATCTTTGCTATTTACATTGCTCCATTTTGTATCTCCCTTGAAAATATCTTCCTCTCCCCCAAGTATTGTAAAATTCTTGCAACTAATTTCATTTTGCTTTTCAGAAATTTTTATTATCCCTGGAGAAATTCCAAAATCTAGTGCAGAACAGAAAGAAAGCGAAATAAGCAAAAATAAAATAAAAATAGGAAATATTTTATTCATTCAAGAATTTTGGTTTTTTAATTTATAATAATTTCTATGTTTAAGCAGGCATCACCCAGAAAATAAGATTCGTTGATGGTGTTAATTCACTTGAAATGTTAGATTGATAATTTGTTAAATCTAATTTTATACATAAATTATATTGGCTTCCAGTTCCGCCATAAGTGGGAGAATTAGATATTGTAGAAGATTCCCAATTGCTTATGTTAGACCATAAAGAACAGCTCGCAGTCGCGAATTTTAAATTTTGAAATATCTCGTTTGCATTATTATCTAATAATGGTTTTACTGTTACATCTAAATCTCCGACGTTTGTTATAGTAATATTCTTTGGTATTGTTGCATAACCTTTTGTTGTCTGCCCCAAGTCAATTGAATTCGGGGAAATGCTTACTCTTGCTATAGGAACAGAAACATCAACTGAAATGTTTATCGTTGAATTTTGATATTGATCTGCATGCCCAAAAGGAATAATTATAAAAGTTGATGCGAGAAATAAAAGAACAAAGATTGTCATCTCTTTTTCATTCATAAAATAAATTAAGAAATTATTATTTTTAAATTTTATTGCTGATAATTTTTCAGAGCTTCCTTGACGTTTTTCAAAAGTTGAACCATGCTATCTTCCAACTGCTCTTTATTTTTTGTTCCAGTACAGACAAGTTTTCCGTTGCTGAAAAGGAGGAATGTTGCATTTGGTTCTATTAATTTGTAAACTAATCCTGGAAATTGTTCTGGCTCATATTCTGTATTCTGCATTTCCAATGCGAGAAAATTAAGATTTAATTTTAGATTTATTGTTCCTGATGCGACGATATTCTGAACTGTAATTTTTGGTTTTGTTGTAATCTTAACATTTATTTTTTTTAATTGCTTGATAACTGCATCGATAACTTGTCTTACTTGTAATGTAGATTTTGTTCCTGTGCAAACTAAATTTCCAGAAGAGAAAACAAGAACTGCAGATTTTGGTTCTTTAATTCTAAGAACTAAACCAGGGAAAGTTTCTGGATTATATTCTGTATTTGGCTGTGTTCTTGCTAATTTTGTTAGTGGAACTGGTTTTCCAAGAGAAGCAGTAGCGACGATATTTTGTATTTTATAATTGCTCGCTGAATTAGTCATTAATATAAATAGAAAAATCGCTTTATAAAGGTTATTTAACCGTATTCCCAGTTTCTTTTTTGGTTTTTGAAATCTTTTTCCACTTCTTTTAACGATGTAATATCTGAAGTTGAACGGTCAGGACGTAGAGCAGTGAATCTTGGAAAACGCAAAGCGAATCCTGAAGAATACGTCGGTGATTTTTGAATTTCCTGATATGTAACTGAGACAACAATTTTTGGTTTTATCTTTACGGATTTTCCTTTTTCTTCTATAATTAAGGGTTTTATTTTTTCTGTAAGTTCTTCAAAAGAAACTCCTTCTTCTTTTTTCTCTTTAAATCCTGTTCCAACTTTTCCAATTTCTAAAAATTTATCTTCATCTCTGCATGATAAAATAAAACTTGAAATCCAACCAGAACGTTTTCCTGTTCCATATTCACCTCCGGTAATTACTAAATCCAAATCTCTTTCTTCTGGTTTTATTTTTACCATATTTCCAACTCTTCTACCCGGGTCATAATCTGATTCAAGATTTTTCATCATAACTCCTTCCTGATGATCTCTCAATGCCTGCTTGTAAAATTCTTCTGCTTTTTTTTCATCGTCAGTAATTATCTGCTTTGAATGAATTAATTTGTAAGGATGATTGATTATTATTTTTTTTACTAATTCTGTTCTTTTTTTGAAAGGTTCATTCAGCAAAGATTTTCCTTCGTAATAAAGAACATCAAAAACATTTACTTCAACAGGAAGTTCATCCTGAATTTTTTCAATATCATATTTTCTTTTTATTCTCTGGGAAACTGATTGGAAGGGTTTGTATTCTTTTGTTTTTTTGTCGAAACCAACTGCTTCTGAATCTAGAATAAACGAATTTCCTTTTACATATTTTTTCAAATAATCTACAACTTCTGGAAATTGTTTTGAAACATTTTCTAATTTTCTTGTGAATAAAAAAACTTCTTCTCCTTTTTTGTGAATTATCAATCTGAATCCATCATATTTGTATTCTATCGCGCAAGGTTTTCCGACTGCTTCAAATCCATCTTTTATTGTTTTTACTTTTTCTGCGAGCATTGCTTTGATTGGTTTTCCTACTTCAATTTTAACTTTTCCCAAATCTTTTTCTTTTCCTGTTTTAACTATATCAAAAACTTCTGCTAAGTCATTTGATTTGTTAATTGCATCCTGAATTTTTTCTGCTGATTCTTTTTTACCTTCAAAAAAAGCAAGAGCCATGGCTTCTTTTACTGTGCTTTCTTGAATTCCAATTCTTAAATCTCCAATTAATGTTCTTGTAAGATAAAGAGATTCCAACGGAGAAGCAGAAGTCAGCAATTCTGTAATTAAAGAAATTTTTTTATCTACTGTTCCTTTTCCCTCGAGCTCTGGAAGTTTTCTGAAATTTTCTAAAACTTTTTCTGTTGTTAAAATATGACTTTGCAAAGTTGATTGTTTTTTATTTTTTGTTAATTTTTCTGCAACTTTTCCTAAATCTCCAAGAGATTTCCATTCAGTCACAACTTTTTCTTTTCCTGTTCCTGTTGCTTTTGAAATTGCTTTCATTGCAAGCTGACTGCTTATTCCTATTTTTTTTAAATTATATTCTGGATAAATATCTCCAAGAAGCAAATACATAACTCCTCTGTCAGAATCAGAAAGTTCTTTTAAAAATTTTGAAAGGATTTCTGTCTTTTCTAATCGTTTAGTTGTTCCAGAAAGAGAATTGTACAATTCTGCTAATTTCAAATACCTCATGAAAATATTTAGTTAAAGAAGTTTTTAATTTATTCGATTAATATGTTTCTTCAAAAATTTCATAGAATGCTTGAGGATGTTTGCATGCAGGACAAACTTTCGGAGCTTCTTTTCCCTCATGAATATAACCACAGTTTCTGCATTTCCATCTTACAACTTTATCTTTTTTGAAAACTTTTCCTTCTTCTAAATTTTTTAATAATTTTCTATATCTTTTTTCGTGCTTCTCTTCGACTTCTGCAATCTGCTTAAATGAATCTGCAATTTCATTGAATCCTTCTTTTCTTGCAATTTTTTCAAATGAAGGATAAATTTCTCCCCATTCTGCTTTTTCTCCATTCGCTGCTGCTAAAAGATTTTCTTTTGTTGTTCCGATTTTTCCAGCAGGATATTTTGCGTCGATTTCTAAAAGTTCACCACCTGCATTTTTTAAATGCTTGAAAAAAACTTTTGCATGCTCTTTTTCATTGTCTGCAGTTTCTATAAAAATTCCAGAAATTTGTTCTAATCCTTCATCACGTGCAATGCTGGAAAAAAAGGTATAACGATTTCTTGCTTGGCTTTCTCCTGCAAATGCTTTCAATAAATTTTTTTCTGTTTCACTTCCTTTAAAATTCATAATATATAATAGAGAATATAGTTTAAATAATTTTTGAGAATTATTTTATAGTGAGAATTTTATCAATTTCTTTTTGATTAAGAATATCATATTGTCCTTGCCAACCTTTTATTTTTCCTTCTCCTGTTTCATTATTTCCAATTGCTAAAATATTTTCTTTTTTTACAATTTCAGACAAAGATTTTAATCCATAAACAAAATGAACAAGAACACTTTCTTCATAAATTGAAGTTATATTATCAACAATTATTTCATTTGGCATTCCACCATTGTAATTATATCCAAATGCAATATAATCTCCTTTTGCTAAATCAGAAATAGATTTCATTCTGGAAGTAACTCCTTTGATTTTTGTGAAAATTCTACTTGGGCAAGATAAGCCTCAAAACATTCCATTGCGTTTTCTATTCTTTTACCTTCTTTTAATCTTTCTTCTAAACTCATACTGGCTGCAACAAAATTTAGCCCTGAGTCAGAATACTCCTCTAATTCAATGATTCTTTGTTTTAATAACACATAATTAATATCTGCTATTCTAACTTTTGCAAGAGCATATTGTTTCTTTTCAATTAATGGTTTAATTTTCTTTTCGTAATCTTCTTTTATCCTAGATATCTCTTCAGTAATTTCTTTTTCTAATTCAGAATTCATTTCATCTCATGCCACGAGATTTTTTAGCTGCAGAGGTTAAACCCCTCATCGCTCTTTTTTTTGTGTTTGAAATCCAATTTATTGTTTTATCGTTTTTTATTTCAGGACGTTGAGGGTCGACTAAAATAACCTCATAGAAATAATTTATTCCATCTTTTCCGATTTGATATGAATTTAAAACTTCAAGGTTTGTGTATTTTCTTGAAACTCTTTGTTCTGCAATCCACTTGTAATTCATCTTTAAATTTTTATTTGTGTGCATTCTTGCGCTTCTTCTTCCTGCATTTGGACGAGGACGTTTGTGCCCTCCTCTTTTTATTCTAACTCTTACTATAACAAATCCTGTTTTGTCTTTGTAACCTAAAGCTCTGGCTCTGTCTAATCTTAATGGTTTGTCAACTTTTGTGAAAACTCCACTATGTCTCCATTCAATCATTCTATTTCTTAGAGTTTCTACGTCTGGTTTTTTCCAGGCTTCTTTTATGTAATGATAAAATCCATTAGCCATGTTTTATTTAGAAAAAGTTTATTTTTAAAGGTTGGGGTTGGAGAATTATAGAGGAGGTAGTAACTTTTAAATAACTTCTTTTTATGTAATTATTAGATGAGCCTGTAGCTCAGCCTGGTTTTAGAGCACTACTCTGATACGGTAGGGGTCCACGGTTCAAATCCGTGCAGGCTCATTGATAAATTAGTTTTTTATTCCTAATTCTAGAATTAATTTTCCTTCTGATAAATCAAAATTTTTTATTGGAAGATTTATAGGAATTATTTTTCCATATGCTTTTTTATCCCCAATCGCTTTTATTTCTATGCTGTTTTCAAGCTGAGTTATTGAGATATTTTCGATTGTTTTTACACCGGGCATTTCAATTTCATAAACTAATTTATTAGACAATCTTCGAATATTTGTCTTAGGTTCTTCTCTTTTTAATTCATTGAATTTTTTAATTTTTTCTTTTGTAAAATTATTTTGTTTTATTTTTTCATTTGTTTTTTCTTCTGTTATTTTTTGATTTCCCATTGGGGTAACTTTTACTCTGGGAGCGCCATTTCCAAAAGTAGAAATGCTTATACTTATACCATCTTTCTTTGTTTTTTTTGGCTGTTCTTGCGGAAAATTTCCTCTCATTTGTTCTTCCATCTCTTTGCTTAAATTTTTCATAAGAGAATTAAATATTGTATTTAATCCCAAAGGAAGTTTTAACTCATTTGCAAGAGGCATGAAATCATTTTTTCCAAGCATCCCGAAATCTTCATTATTTTCCGAACTTATCTGGTTTCCACAATAAGGGCAAAAGCTATATTTTTCTCCTATTTTCTTTCCGCATTTTTCGCACTTTTTCTTTTTGAACATTTTTAAAACCTAATAAGATAACTAATATTTTATAGTAAAAATCATTTAAATAATTTTGGGATTTGAAATCCACTTTTTAAAAGTGCGCAGTTCGGGAATTGAACCCGACTCTAAACCTTGGGAAGGTTTCATTCTACCGATTAACTAACCGCGCTTGATTTTCTAAAAATCCCGAACAATTTAAAGATTGTCATTCAGAAAATAATAAAAACTTTGTTCTTGTGATAAATCTATGACAAAAAAATTTTATATAACAACACCGATTTATTATCCCAATGATATTCCGCATATTGGACATGCATACACCACTGTAGCAGCAGATATCTTAGCAAGATGGCATAAATTGCAAGGAGAAAATGTTAGATTTTTAACAGGAACAGATGAGCATGGGAAAAAAATTCAAACTGCTGCGGAAAAACTTGGAAAAACTCCAAAAGAATTTGTTGATGAATTAATTCCAAAATTCAAAGATGCTTGGAAAAAACTTGATATAAAATATGACAGATTCATAAGAACAACTGATAAAGACCATGAGAAAAAAGTTCAAGAAGTTTTGAAGAAAGTTTTTGATAAAGGAGATATCTATTTAGGAAAATATGAGGGATATTATTGTGTCGGCTGCGAGGCATATTATACTGAAAAAGATTTGGAAAATGGCTGCTGTCCGATTCATAAAACTAAAATTGAAAAATTAAAAGAGCCAAGTTATTTTTTCAAGTTAAGCAAATATCAAAAACAACTTTTGGAATTTTACAAAAAAAATTCTGAATTTATTTCACCTTCTTTTAGAAAAAAAGAAATTATTAACAGAGTTGAAGAAGGATTGCAGGATTTGAGTATTTCAAGAACTTCATTTGATTGGGGAATTAAATTGCCTTTTGATAAGAAACATGTTTGCTATGTTTGGTTTGACGCGTTGCTGAATTATTATTCTGGAGCAGACGGATTTTGGCCTGCTGATGTTCATCTTGTTGGAAAAGATATTTTATGGTTTCATTCTGTGATTTGGCCAGCAATGCTTTTCTCTGCTGGAATTGAGCTTCCGAAGAAAGTTTTTGCACATGGCTGGTGGACATTTGACAAAGAAAAAATTTCAAAATCAAGAGGAAAAGTAATAAATGTTGATGAGCTTATTGGAATTGCAGGGGTTGATGCTGTGCGATATTTTTTCTTTAGAGAAACTCCTTTTGGAGAAGATGGAGACTTTTCAGAAAAAGCATTAATTGAAAGATACAATAATGAACTTGCAGACAAATTGGGAAATTTAATTTCAAGAGTTGCGGCTTTGGACGAAAAATATGGAATTGAAAAAACTGAAAATAAATTATTGAAAAAATTAAAATTAAAAGAAATTGAAAATCATTTTGAGAAACTTGAAATTGACAAGGCTTTGAATGAAATTTTCGCTTTCATTGATAATTGTAATGAATATGTTCAGGGAAAAAAGCCTTGGGAAACTCATGACAAAAAAGTTTTGTATGAGCTAACAGACAGCATTAAAGCAATCGCAATTTTGATTTCTCCATTTATTCCTTCATCAGCAGAAAAAATTGCAAAGCAATTTGGATTTGAAATTAATTATAAAGAAATTGAAAAACCTTTGAAAATAATAAAAATTAAAAAGGGCGAGATTTTGTTTAAGAAAATAGAAATAAAATAAAATGGAAGGAATTGCAGAATTTTCAGATTGGGAAAAAATTGATTTGCGAGTTGCAGAAATAAAAAATGTTGAAGATATTGAAAATGCTGATAAACTTTGGAAATTGACTATTGACGTTGGAGAATTGGGAACTAGGACAATCTGTGCAGGAATTAAAGCATTTTATTCAAAAAAAGAATTAATGGGAAAGAAGATAATTTATTTTTCTAATTTAAAACCAAGAAAATTAAAAGGGATTGAAAGTCAGGGAATGCTTTTAGCCGCTTCAACAGAAAATCATGAAAAAGTTGTTTTAATTTCTCCAGAAAAAAGTATTGATAACGGAAGTAGGATTGGATAATTTTAGAATATAAATTATTATAAACTATTTTTAGTGAATTATTTTATGGAGAAGGTAGTATATCAAGGGAATTCAGAAAAATTTGATAGTGATGATTTTAGAAAGTTAATGAAAGAAATGGGAGCTGAAGAATTTGGGGAGAAGCATATTCCTTATGATGATTCTGGTTGGATTAGAAGAGGAACAGCTGAATGGTTTCAATTCTATCATTTAGAAGCAGAAAATATTATTGCAAAATATCACAATTGGTCAAATTCTTATATTGATTCAGAAATAATTTTAAAAGGAGAACCTCAAAATATTGAAGGAGTAGAAAAGAAAGTGTTAGAAGCAATTGCATCAATAGAATTTGACCCCGAAGGAATCAGAATAAATTAATTTTTATTTCGTTTCTTTTTCTTCTTAAACATTTTTTCCCATAATTTTTCTCTATCTCTATTTGAATCATATTTTGCTCCAACCATTTTTGCTGCGATTTCTTTGTAAGCTCTTGAAGCGTTGCTTTTTGGATGAGTATGAACAACTGCATCTTTCATACACAGAGATTTTGAAACACACAAATCTTCAGGAATCATTCCTAAAATCGGAACTTCCAACATTTCTTTTACTGTTTCTGGTGACATTTCAATATCATTTTTTCTAACTCTTGTAACTATAACTCCTAAAATTGTTTTTTTCATTTGCTCTGCCATCTTTATTGCTTTCAATGCGTCGGTAAGTGCAGGCATTTCTGGATTTGTAACTATAATTAAATCATCTGCCATATTTATCAGAGAAAGAGCTTCATTTCCTAAACCTGCGGCGCTGTCAACGATTATATAATCTGAAATTTTTTTGAAATCTTCCTTGAAGTCTTTTATTTTTTCTGGTTTTATTCTCATAAGTTCTTTTATTGATAACGAAGAAGGCATAATTTTTATTCCAGATTCGTGCTCGTAAACTGCTTCAAACGCGTCTGCTTTTCCAAGTAGAACATGATTGAGATTTACTGGAACTTCAGGAGAATTCAAGTGAATTCCAACGTTTGGTGTTGTCAAGTTTCCATCAATTATCAAAACATCTTTTCCAAAATAATTCATTGCAGCGCCGAGATTTATTGCAGTTGTTGTTTTTCCAACTCCGCCTTTCCCAGAGGTTATCACAATTATTCTTTTCATTTTAAGTAAGTTACTCAGAAAGAAATTGTTTTACCTTACTTATAAATTTTTCGAGCATATCAGCATATTCTTTAAGTTTTTCAAGGTTAACATCAATCTCTTTTCCTTGGTAAAATATTTTTAAAGAAACATTTTTTCTGAATTCTCCAATTCTTTCTGTTCTTAGTTCTTTTATTTTTCTGAACATTTCATACAAATCCATAACTGCTAAAAATTCTTTGTCTTTCTTGAATAATTCTCTTATCTCTTTAATTTGCCCTACAGGATTTGTAGGAATTGACTTTATTTTCTTTTTCTTTTTTGCATACTCCAACATTTTTTCGATGCTGGTATCAATCATTTTTCTCCAACGCAGAATAAGATTCATAATTACATCGCACGTTTTTGTGTATTTCAGACTAACATACAATAGATGATCTGCACTGATTTTTTCTTGAATTATTTCTTCCATAATATTAACCCCTCTTAGACGCAAGATTTATTATGGTAATGAAGTATTTATACTTTTCTTTATAAAGGAGAAATTTCAGAATTATCTAACTTAGTTTCATAATCGCGTCTGCCAAGTCGCCTGTTTCTTCTAGTGCTTTTTTTGCTTCTTTTTCAGAACAATTTGTTTTTTCCATAACAACTTTTACATCTTCTTCAGAAAATTTTTCGCCACTTTCTTCAGAAACATCTCCTGAAATTTGGAAAGATTCTTGCCCTTGCATTTTTATTTTTGCTACAGAAGGATTATTTATAATTAATTTTCCGCCATCTTCTTTTTCGATTATAACTCTTGAAGAAGGAATATCTAATTGACTCATTCCCATTTGTTTCATAACTGCCTGCATTTGTTTTGGATTAATTCCGGGAATCATTTTACAAAAATTTGAAGAGCAACTCTAAAAACAACTATAAGAATTATAAAAACAATCACGTGAGTTGGTTTTAAATTGAATTTACTTTGGTATTCTTCCTTGAAACGAGTCAATCCGCCCATTCCAGAAGGAACATTTACTCCGCTGTCTGCCATTATGAAAATTTTACTAAATTTTTATTTGTGCTGGACGATAGTTCAGTCATAATTTAATTAGAAGGATAAGGTATTTAAAAGTTTCTTGGTATAATATTTCATGGCTGAAGATTTGAATGAAATTAAGAAAATTGAAGAAAAATGCAAGAAATTATGGGAGAAAGAAGGAGTTTACAGATTTGATTTGAAAACTAAAAAGAAAATTTTTTCTATTGATACTCCGCCGCCAACTGTTTCTGGAAGAATGCATATTGGGCATGCATGTTCATATTCACAGCAGGATTTTATCGCGAGATTTAAAAGAATGCAGGGGAATGAAATTTTTTATCCTTTTGGAACAGATGATAATGGATTGCCGACAGAAAGATTAGTTGAAAAAAGCAAAGAAGTTCAGGCGAAAAATATGCCTCGGGCGGATTTTATAAAATTGTGCATGGATTTTTTGAAAGATGAAATTCCTATTTTTATTCAAGATTGGAAAAATATTGGGATAAGTTGTGATTGGAATTTGAGATATTCAACTATTGATGAACATTCAAGAAAAATTTCGCAGTGGTCTTTTTTAGATTTGCATAAAAAAAATCGTGTTTACAGAAAAGATGCGCCTGCAATGTGGTGTCCCGAATGCAGAACAGGAGTTGCGCAAGTTGAAGTTCAAGATAAAGAAATAAATTCTTTTTTTAATGATATAATTTTCAAAGTGGGAAAAGAAGATGTTAAAATTGCGACAACACGTCCTGAATTATTGCCTGCCTGCGTCGCTGTTTTTTATCATCCTGAAGATGAAAGATACAAAAAATACAAAGGGAAAAATGCAAAAGTTCCTTTAATGAATTTTGAAGTTCCAATTATGGAAGATAAAAGAGTTGACAGAAAAAAAGGAACAGGAATTGTTATGTGCTGCACTTTCGGAGACCAGACGGACATGGAATGGCAGAAAGCTTACAATCTTCCAATTAAAATTGCAATTTCTGAAAATGGAGAAATGAGTTCTCTTGCGGGAAAATATCAGAAAATGAAAATCAAAGAAGCGAGAAAAATAATTATTCAAGATTTGAAAGATGCTGGGCTTTTGACAAATCAAACTCCGATAAAACATTTTGTTAATACTCATGAAAGATGCGGAACAGAAATTGAATTTGTAAAAAGCAAACAATGGTTTGTAAAATATTTAGATTTGAGAAATGATTTGTTGAAATGGGGAGCAGAATTAAACTGGCATCCTAAATATATGAAAACTCGTTATGATAACTGGGTGAAGGGTTTGCAATGGGATTGGCTGATTTCAAATCAGAGATTTTTTGGAGTTCCATTTCCAGTTTGGTATTGTGAGAAATGTGGGGAAGTTATTTTAGCAAAAGAAAATCAGCTTCCTGTTGATCCTTTGAAAGATAAACCTCCTGTTTCAAAATGTCCAAAATGCAATTCAGATAAAATAATTCCTGAAACAGATATTCTTAACACTTGGTTTACTTCTTCAATGTCTCCGCAAATTGTAACTCAACTTGTTAAAGATGAAAAATTAAGAAATAAAATTTTTCCAATGAGTTTGCGTCCACAGGCACATGAAATAATTTCTTTTTGGCTTTTCAATACTTTAGTAAAATCGAGATTGCATTTTGGAAAAAATCCGTGGAAAGATGTTGCAATTTCTGGATTTGTTACATTGAAAGGAGAGAAAATGTCAAAGAGCAAAGGAAATTCTATTTCACCGCAGGAAGTCGTTGAAAAATACGGAGCAGATGCAATAAGATACTGGGCAGCTTCGTCAAAACTAGGAGAAGATTTTGATTATCAGGAAAAAGATTTAGTTACAGGAAAAAAATTAGTTACTAAATTGATTAATGCTTCGAGATTTATCTTTATGAATCTGAAAGATTACAAAGGACAAAAACCAAAGAAACTTGAAAAGGTTGATGAATTATTTTTGGAAGAGTTAAATGAATTAATAGAAAATGCAACAAAAAGTTTTAATGAATATCAATACTCAAATGCGAAATCAGATATTGAGAATTTTTTCTGGAAAGATTTTGCAGATAATTATTTGGAAATTGTAAAAAACAGAATTTACAATGGGAAAGGAAATGAAAAAATTTCAGCACAATATACTTTGTATAATTCCTTTTTTACAATTTTGAAAATGTTTGCTCCAATAATTCCTTTTATCACTGAGGAAATTTATCAGGAAAATTACAAGAAGAATGAGAAAACAAAATCAATTCATTTATGCGAATGGCCGAAAGAATCAAAAACAAAAAAGAAAGATGAAATTTATGATTTGTTGATTGAAACAATTGGAAAAATAAGACAGGAAAAATCAATTGCGAAGAAATCTATGAAAGCCAAGATTATTCTGACTCTTGAAAAGAAAGACAAAAAAATTTTAAGCGAAGTTTTGGAAGATTTGAAATCTGTTTCTGGTGCGACTTTGATTAAGGAAGGAAAGTTTAATGTTGAATTTATTGAGGACAATACTTAATTTTATAAATCGGAATTCTCTTTTGATTGCATGACAGCTACCTCCAAAGAAGAACTTGAAGAAATTCTTGAAGAACTTCAAAGTCACAAAGGAAGACATACGGAATTAATTTCTGTTTACATTTCTGCAGACTATGATGCGAATTCGGTTCAGAAACAATTAGAAGAAGAAAAATCTACTGCAAAGAATATCAAATCTACGACTACGAGGAATAACGTTACTGATGCTCTTGATAAAATTATTCGTTATCTGAAAACTTTGAAAAGAACTCCTGATAATGGATTAGTTTTATTTGCGGGGAATATTGCTAAAGTTGAAGGACAAATGGATATGCAGTTGTGGGTTATTGAACCTCCTTTGCCTTTGAAAATTAGACTTTACAGATGTGATAAAGATTTTGTTTTAGAACCTTTGCAAGCAATGATGGAAGTTTCTGAAGTTTTCGGTTTGCTTGTTATGGATAGAAAAGAAGCTGCGATTGGATTGCTTGAAGGAAAAAGAATTGAAGTTTTGCAGAAAATGACTTCAGGAGTTCCGAGCAAAATTAGAGCAGGTGGGCAATCAAGTCAGAGATTTCACAGAATTACAGAAGGTTTGACAAAAGATTTTTATAAAAGAATTGCAGAAGAAATGAAAAAAATATTTTATGACATGCCGAAACTTAAGGGAATAATTATCGGCGGGCCGATTCCAACAAAAGATGAATTTATTGATGGAGAATTTTTACCAACTCAATTGCAAAATAAAATTATTGGAAGAGTTGATATTGGAGGAAGTGATGAATCAGGATTGAAAGAACTTGTTGAGAAGTCAAGAGATATCTTAGTTGGGCAGGAAATTGTTTATGAGAAAAAAATTTTGGAGAAATTTTTTGAAACGCTTGGAGAAAGACCAGATTTTGCAGTTTACAAAGAAGAAGATGTAAGAAAAGCTTTGGAATATGGAGCAGTTGAACTTTTAATTATTTCAAAAGAGTTTAACAGAACAACTGCAAAAGAACTTATTAATTTGGCGAGAGCAATTGATTCAAAAGTTGAAATTGTTTCTACAGAGACTACAGAAGGAGAACAATTCAATAATCTTTCTGGAATCGGAGCGACTTTAAGATTTAAGTTGCAATAGCTACGACACCTTATCGGTTTCTTCCGCACGAATTTCCCTTTACATTTGGGTCACACTTTATTTTTATTTTTTCTTTCTTTTCAATAAAATTAAATTCAGAATTAAACCTACAATTGCTGCTCCCGAGATTATATAATTATAAGTAAGGATTTTGCTTTGAGGATAAGAAGTTGAGTTCATAATCAAATTTATTATACTATAAATTAAAGCTCCTGTCCAAAATCCAATTCCAAATTTATACATTCCAATAGTTCTTTTCATAAATTATCTAAGACAAATTTCCTTATAAATTCTCCTAGAATTTTATTCATTCTTACTTTCTAGTTCCCACCCGCCCACCCCCAAGGAAGTTAATTATTAAGAGGAAAAAATAATTTCTAAAAGTTTAAAATATCCATTCTGTTTTTATATTTATGACTTCAAGCAGTACTTTAAATGAAATTGACGAAGCACGAGAAAAAGAAGATTTGAAAAAATTAGAAGCGGTTTTTTTTGTCAGTGCGAGATTTCTTACAATGCAGGAATTAATTTCTCTTACAGATTTGAACCCTATTATTTTATCTGAATTAATTGAAAAATTGCAAGAAAAATATGAGAAGAATGAATCTGCGATGGAAATTATTGAAAAAACTGGAATGTGGAAAATGGATGTTCGTTCGCAATATTATAATATTATCAATAAATTAGCTGGTGGAAAATCTGAATTTTCAAAAGCAGAGCAGGAAACTTTGGGAATTATCGCATATAAGCAGCCGATAAAACAATCTGTAATAATAAAAATTAGAGGCAATAAGGCATACGACCACATCAAAAATTTCTTGGATATGGGGCTTTTGAAAAAGAAAAAAGTTGGACATACTAATGAATTGTCTTTGTCAGATGATTTCTACGATTACTTCACTTTACAAGGGGAAAACGCAGTACAAGAATCTTTAAAAATAAAAAATTCTGAATAAAATCATGAAGTTTTTGCCTATCATATACTTAGTGTATATGTTCTTTTCAATTTATTTCCTTTCATTTTTCTTTATTTTGTATCTTAATAACAGGAAAAAGATATTTGATTATCCAGAAATAAAAAAAGAGCGAACTGTTTCTTTTGTAGTTCCTGCTTATAATGAAGGGGCGACAATTGGAGATACAATTGAACACATTTTTGCAATTGATTATGAAAAAATACTTCAGGTAATTGTTGTTAATGATTGTTCTACTGATAATACAAGAGAAGTAATTGAGAATTTACAAAAAAAATATCCAAAACTTATTTTGATAAATAATGAAAAGAATTTAGGGAATGCTGCCCGTTCAAAAAATGAAGGAATGAAATATGCGAAAGGGGAATTTATTGCTTTTGTTGATGCAGATAGTTATCCTGCAAAAGATTCTCTGAAAAAGATGATTGGGTTTTTTGAAGATGAAGAAGTTGGAGCAGTTACCTGTCCTGTTCTTGTAAGAGATGCAAAGAATTTTCTGGAAAAACTTCAGGAGATTGAATACAAAGTAATTGCTTTTTCAAGAAAACTTTTGGGTTATGTTGATGCTATTTATGTAACTCCTGGACCCTTAGCGATTTATAGAAGAACTGCATTGGATGAGGTTAAAGGATTTGATGGAGATAATATGACAGAAGATATTGAAATTACTTGGAATCTTACTGCAAAAGGATGGAAAAGAGAAATGTCTTTGTCGACAGAAGCTACAACTACTGCGCCGAACAAATGGAAAGACTGGTATAAACAAAGAAGGAGATGGACTATCGGCGGAGTTCAATGCATTGCAAAGTACAAAAAAGATTTTTTTAAAAAAGGAATGCTTGGAATGTTTGTACTTCCTTTTTTTGTTGTTCAATTCTTTTTAGGACTTCTGGGATTGATTGTATTTTTTTATGTTGCGGGAACTAATATTATTTCAAAATATATTCTTGTTAATTATTCTCTTCCTGCAGGAGTTCCTCTTCTTACCATGGACTCTCTTTTTATCACCCCAAATTTTTTGGATTATATTGGAATTTTTTTATTTGTTGTAGGAACTGCATTTACTTTATTTTCATTGTCAATGATGAAGAGAACTATTTTAAAGAAACAAAATATTTTTATGATATTGTTCTTTTCAATTGTTTATCTTGCAATTTATCCTTTCATTACTATTAGTGCACTATACAATTATTTTAAAGGAGTAAATAAATGGTGATAGCATGAGCAAATAGGAAATTTGCCACAAATAAAAATTTAAAATTTTCATAATGATAAAGAATCAGAAATATATTTTTTTGTATGCCTTAATTTTGACTCTTATAGTTTTTAATCTGGGAATTTTTATGGGTTATATGCTTGAATCTTCACGATTGGACAAGATTAATGTTTTATACTCTAATGCAGAGTTGGAACTTTTTGACCAGATAGCGCAGAAAGAATCTGTTGGGGTTTTAAATCTTGACTGCAAGACTCTTGTTAGCGAGAATATTAAATTTGGAGATGAAATTTTTACAGAAGCATTGCAAATCCAAAAATATGAAGATGCAAACAGAATAAGCAATGATATAATTTTTCAACACAAAAGATTTGATTTGCTAAGAACTATGTTTTGGATGAATAGCATAAAAACAAAACAGGATTGCAATTCCGATTATCATAATGTAGTTTATTTTTACAAATATAATAATCCTTCAATAGCGCAGGATTCAAAACAGAAGTTTTTCTCTAACTTGCTTGAACAACTGAAACAGAAAGAAGGAGATAATATAATGCTTATTCCGATTGCTGGAGATAATGATATTCCTTCAATAAATATTTTGGTAGACAAATATAATATAACTGAATTTCCTACAATATTGGTTGATGAAAAGACAAAGATTACTGATGTTAAGAGTGTGGATGAAATAGAGAATCTTCTGAAGTAATGTATATCTTATCACAGAAATATTAAAAAAGAGAGATAACTAAATTTTTTTATGGTTGAGTGTTTTAAATGCGGTGTTTCTGGGGAAAAAGTTCGATTGAATGATGCGATTTCTAACAGAGGCGTAATAAAAATCTGCGATGATTGTGCTAGAAGAGAAGATATTCCGATTGTCAAGCGTCCAACTGAACAACAGCTTAAAGAGTCAGTAACTCCAGGTTCAAAATCCATAAGAGACAGATTGAAAAATATGCAGAGACATGATTTTACTATCGGAAAAGAACCTACCTTGAGGGATTTGGTTGATAGAAAAATTAAAACAAATACTTTCCAGACACCTTCTGATTTAGTTCCTAATTTTCATTGGACTATTCAGCAACTTAGAAGAGTTAGAAGAATTACAAGAGAACAATTTGCAAAAGGAATTGGAGAAAGCGAAGCAACAGTGAGATTAGTTGAACAAGGAATTTTGCCGAACGGAGATTATAAAATTGTTAACAAGATTGAAGGTTTTTTCGGAGTCAGTTTAAGAAAAGGAAGTAATTCGGGTTTTTCAACTCCAGAACCAAGAAGATTTAGTTTGGATAATTCTTTAATTGAAAAAGAAAGAAAAGAGGAAATGCCTCAGCCGAAAAAATTAAGTTTTAGCATGCCTGCATCAAAAGAATTGAAAATTAATGACTTGAAAAATATGAAAATCAAACCCGAAACTGGAAATAAAAACGATGGGAAACCTGTTGATAGCTGGGAAGATGAATATTCACAAGATGACGAGAAGTTTTTAGATGAGCAAGAAGATTTTGATGAAGACGATTAATTCTTAATAGTAACTTTTATAAATATAGTTTTAGACTTCTTTCTATGGAAATGAATATTCTTAGAAACGAAAAAGAAGAACTTGAGTTAGAAACAGACAGTCTTACAATGGTTGAAATTTTGAGAGTTTATCTTAACAAAGATTCTGCTGTAATTTTCGCTGCTTGGAAAAGAGAGCATCCTACAAAGAAACCTGTTCTTTTAGTAAAGACAAAAGGAAAATCTGCGAAGAAAGCAGTTGAAGAAGCTGTTTCTGAAATCACAAAAGATTTGGAAAAAGTAGAAGAAGAATTCAAAAAGATGAAATAATTCTTGAAATAAATTTATAAACTTCTAAAGTATATATTTATATGAATAAAAGAGCTGAAAGTAAATTAAAATTTCCAGTCAATCTTTTAAAATGAATAAAAGAGTTGAAAGAAAAGAAGCTTGGATTAGAATTATTGTCGCGATAGTTACTGGAATTATTCTTAGTGTTTGGAAATGTTTGATTGGAATTCTTTCTATTGTTCATTGGTTTATCGTTGTGTTTACTGGAAAAAGAAAAAGAGAAATCGCAGAATTTTGCGAATACTTTAATACTACAGTTTACAAACTTACTAGATATTTGACTTTTGTTTCAAATGAAAGACCTTTCCCATTCACAAAGTTAGATAGAATGAGTGCATTCAAATAATTCTCATTACCATAATTTTTATTAATGAGAGTATATCTTTTTTTTAATGCCTATTGATAAAGTTGAAAAGATTTCTACAGGAAGTTTTGATTTGAATAAATGGCTTTATGGAGGTTATGAAAAAGGAATTATTACTATGATTGCTGGGCCGCCTGGAAGCGGAAAAACAAACATGGCAATTTTGACAACTTGCAGTCAGGCAAAAAAAGGAGGCAAAGTTATTTTTATTGATACCGAAGGAGGATTTTCTTCTGATAGAGTAAAACAAATTGTTGGAGAAAATTTTGAAGAAGTTTTGAAAAATATTTTTCTTATGGAACCTTCGAACTTTGAAGAGCAGAAAAAATTTTTCTCAACTTTGAATAATCATCTGAAAAAGGAACAAATAAGTTTGATTGTTGTTGATAGCATGGCGATGCTTTACAGATTGGAAATGGGAGATGCGAGAGCAAAAGAAGGAGATGAAAATGTTCAAAATATAAATCGTGAAGTTGCTAATCAAATGAAAATTCTTGCAGAGATTTCTAAAAAGCAAAATATTCCTGTTGTAATTACAAATCAAGTTTATCAAGGATTTCAGTCAGAGGAAGACTGGAAAAAAGGATTGGAAAGAGAAATGAATATTGTCGGCGGGGATTTATTTCAATACTGGAGCAAATGTATTATTCAGTTAAGAAATGAAAAAGGAAAACGAAGAGCGATTTTATTAAAGCATAGAAGTTTGCCTGAAAAAGAAATGGGATTTGAGATTAAAAATGAGGGAATTTTCAAACGGGGAATATTTTAATCTGAAACTTTTTTAACTAAAGGACATTCTTTCATTTTTTCTGGGTCGCCAAAACATCTGAAAGTCATTCCTTCATTTTTATGCCAACAACTATACATTCTGCTGCCGTGAAATACATCTAAAACTAATCTGCCGTTATCATCTCTATTAGAACCTGCTTTTCCGCCAATATTTTTTTGATTATTACATTCATAAATCCAATAATTCCTTTGCTCCGGGTCATTCCACCCATGTTCATAAAATTCGCATTTTGTTTCTTCTGACATAATTCTTTCATCTCCTTTTTCTTTTTAAAGTTTATTATACTAAAAAATTCAATAAAATAATATAAACTTTTGAAAATTCTTTCTTTCATGGAAGACATAAGATTTGAAGTTATAAAAAAAATAAGCCAATTTAGTTTTAGAAGCAAAAATTTTAAAAATATTTCTAAATTAGACAGCAATTCTCCACCGAGCGTTTTTATCGGAAGCAAATTGAAATATCCCTTAGTCAACGTCGGAATTTTAAGTCCGTTGGAAAGAGAAGATAATGCTTGGGTTTATGACGATATGAAATACTGGGCAAATAATAATTTCCAGATTGGAGATATTTTGAAATTGCGTGATAATCTTTTGAATTCAAAATTTCAATCCAATGTTTATGATCCAAGAACAAGCAAGAATTTTATTCAGATGGCTCAAGATATTGCAATCGCATCAAAACCTGTTGATATTGAGATTGAATTGAAGAATAGATTGAATCTTAATCGAAGCAGAGATAAAGTTCTTGCTCCGCATGGAATGAAAGCGCAATTAAAAAAAGCGAAGATAATCGGAAATGTAAATGTTCATCAGCAAGTTGACAAAGTTATGAACGATGAATTAAAAGCAGTTGAAGGAATTGAGAATTTATACAAATTTGGTTTTGATGAATACACTTTAAGCAAGATTTTTAGCGTCGGTGTTTTAGGTTTGAAAAAAAATAAAAAACTTGTTCCCACAAGATGGAGCATTACTGCAACTGATGATACTTTAGGAAAATTATTGCTGAAAAAGGTAAGAGATTATCCAATAATTGAAAATTATGAACTATTTTATGGGGAATTTTTAGGAAATCAGTATTTAATAATGCTTTTTCCAAATATCTGGAGTTATGAATTGTTTGAGTTATATTTACCAAGAAGTTCTTGGAATCCTTCTGAGGAAATAAAAGCCTCAACTGATTATGAAGATTATGGCGGAAGAAAAGAATATGCTCATGCAACTGCTGGAGGTTATTATGCTTCACGATTTCCTATAATTGAATATCTAAATTCAATTAAAAAGCAGGCATCGGTTCTTGTAATCAGATTAGAAACTCCAAGTTATTGGGCAGGATTAGGGGTGTGGGTTGTAAGAGAAAGTGTGAAAAAAGCTTTAACCCATAAAATGACTTTTTCCGACGAGAATGAACTCAAAAATGGTTCAAAAAAGATAGGAATGATAAAATATAATTTTGATATTTCACTAATTTTGAACAAAAGCAAGATGCTTAAGGAAAAACGAGAACAAAAATCATTGAAAGATTTTTTCTGAAGTTATCATAAAAAAAAGTTGTGGGAATTAAAAAATAAATCCCCAAAAATAAAAATAAAATTTAGAATATTAAGTAAAGTAAACCCTTACTTTTTTTTCTTTTTTGCTTTTTTCTTTGCTGCCATATTTAATACACCTCCAATAATATTAAATACAACACAAAATAGTATTTAAATTTATTCTTTTTTTTGAAAAATTTCTAGAAAATACTTTTTTTCTCCAAAAATTTCCCGTCGACAATGGGTTTTTCTTTTAGAAAAAGAAAAACTACACTGTAATAGAAAACTAAAATAGTTAAATTTTTTTATTTTCAGCAAAAAATAATTAATTTTAGAAAAATTTTAAATTAATTTGTAAACCGCTGTAACTGATGCACTAACTTCTTGATTTGAAGGAGTAATATCTGTTGAAACTCTCTTTGCATCTGCATTTCCTGCTATTCCACTGCTTACAGAAGAAGCATAAATTGGCCATGGATTATAATTAAATTGGTCAAGTGAAACAGAAACTAATCTTCCTAATTTTTTATTGAATCCGTTTGCAAGAGCTTCTGCTTTTGTTTTCGCATCTGCTGATGCATTTCCTATTGCCTGTGCTTTTGCAGTCTGTTGAAGTTGAGGAGTTAATTCAAAATTGATATAACTTATTCCTGCTCCTGCATTTGTTCCAGCGTCGATTATGCTTCCAACTTTATCTTTATTCTGAATGGAAAGTTCTATCTTCAATGAGTTTGTTGCTTTGTAATCAATTAATTTTTGTCCATTATTATAATCATATTCTGGATAAATGTTGAAATTTTCAGTTTTTAATTCATCTTTTGAGAAACCTAAAGTAACAATATTATTTGTTAAATTATTTGTTATTAAAGAATTTGCATCTGATGCTGCCTGAGAGGTTTGTCCTGTTGTTTCAATATCAAAATAAACAGTTATCAAGTCGGGGGAAATTTTTGATGTTGCTTGTCCGTCGACCTTTATTGTGTTTGCGACAGAGCTTGATACAAAAAAACCTATTACTATTGAAGCTAAAATAAGAACTGAAATTGCAATAATAAGAGTTATCTGAACTGATTTTTCCATCTTAGCCATATTATTTATAATGTAACCGAGTTTAAAAGATTTATTCTTTGCTCTCAGAATTTTCTTTATTCATTTTCTCACGATATTCTTCCAATCTTTTCTTATTTGATTCACATTCAGAATTAAAACAGAAAATCCACGGCTTTTTTCCTTTTCTCAAGCTCATCAGCATCGGAAATCCGCAATGCTCGCAAACTTTGTCTGTTTTTTTAATCATTCCATTTGGAGGAAGTGAATAAGTTTTCTTGCATTTTGGATAAGCATTGCACGCAATGAAACTTCTTCTTGTTTTTCTTGAATAAGTTATAGCGAGCATTCCTTCTTTGCAAACAGGACAAAGACATAATTTATTATCTTCTTTTTGTTTTTCCCATGACTGAGATTCAGCAGCAACCAATTCATTTCCGATTTCTTTTTTATTTTTTTCAAAGTCTTTTGAAATTGCAGTTATTGTTTCTTTTGCTTCATCAATAACTTTTTTTTCTTTTTCGTTAAAATCTTTTGTAGATTCCACAATAGAATCCATTTCTTTTTCAAAATTTCTTGTAAGTTCTTCATCAATTATCACTGGAGAATATTTTTCAAGAGTTTCTATTAAAGAAATTCCTAAAGGAGTTGCTTCAATGCTTTTTTCTTTTACATAACCTCTATCATAAAGTGTTTCAACTATTGCAGCTCTTGTTGCTTTTGTTCCTAGATTTCTTTTTTCCAATTCAGAAACTATTGAAGCAGGAGAATATCTTTTTGGCGGTTGAGTTTCTTTTTCTTCTGTTCTTGAATCAATTATTTTAATTTCACCATTCATATCAGGCAAATGTTCTTCTTTAATTTTGTAAGGATAAATTTCGAGCCATGCTTTTTTTCTTACTTCACTTCCTTTTGTGTTAAATGTTAAGTTATTTACTTTAGCAGTAATTGTTTTATTATCGATGATTGCGTCGTCGCAGAATAAAGATAAAAATCTTTTGACAATTAAATTATAAATTTTTTCTTCTTCTCCAGATAAAACCTGCGATTCTCCTGTCGGGTAAATTGACGGATGTGCTGAATCTGTTTTGCTTCCTTCGATTGGTTTTTGTTTTGTAATTAATTTTTCAACTTTGTATTGTTTTGCTAATTTTTTTAAAATTTCTTTATAATCAATTGAATCTGGAAGTTTTTGACTGGAAGTTCTTGGATAAGAAATTAATCCTGCAAGATAAAGTGATTGTGCAATCTGCAAAGTTCGTGCTGGTGTCAATCCATGTAAACGATAAGCTTCCATCTGCAATCCTGTTAAATTAAAAGGAGGATTTGGCGAAAGAGTTTCTTCTTTTTTTATCGTGTTTGCTATTGCAGTTTTTCCGACGATGTTTTCAAATTGCTCTAATTCTTTTTTGTTAAAAATGTCTTTAATATATTTTAATTCAACTTTATTTTTGCTATCAGTAACTCCTATAAAAACCTGCCAATATTTTTCTGATTTGAATTCATTAATTTTTCTTTCTCTTTCTACAATTAAATTCAATGCGGGACCTTGAACTCTTCCGATTGACATTATTTTGAATCTTCCTGTTTCTTTTATTGCACTCATCAAAGCTCTTGATAAATTAATTCCATAAAACCAATCAAGATAATGTCGTGTTTCTCCTGCAATTGCTTGCCCCCAATTTATATTTGGACTTTTATTTTCATAAGCTTCATTTAATTCTATTTTTGTCAGAGTTGAATATTTCATTCTGTTCGCATCTTTTTGATTGCAGATAAATCTCATTACATTATATCCAATAACTTCTCCTTCAATATCATAATCTGTTGCGATTGTTATGCTTCCTGCATTCTTTGCGAGACTTAATAATGTGTCATAATATTTTTTTGTGAATCCTCCGTTTTTTATCATGTAGTTTGGAACCCAAGCAATATCGAAAACGGGGAATCCAGAACCTTTTTGAATTTGCGTTAATGTGAACAAATGTCCGACGGCGCACGCGACAACTATTCTTTTTCCTTTCCTGTTTACTTCATAATAAGGAATTCCGTGGAGATTTTCTTTTTTCGAAGTTCCGAGAGAATCTGCAATTTTCATTGCTGCCTGTGGCTTTTCGGTTACGATTAATTCATATCCATCTTTTTTTAAAGAGATATTTGGAATTTCGTATTTTTTTTCTGTAGAAAAAGATTTAGAAAATTTTTTTGAATATTTTTTTATTGGCTTTTTTGTAAAAGTTTTATTTTTTTTGAATGTTTTTGTTATTCTTTTTGCTTTTTCTGGTTTTGAAACTGTAACAATATCAACTTGCATTGGCTTATTCTCTTTTTCGATTGCATACTTGACATCTCGCTCATCAACTGGGAAATAATTCTCTGCAAGTGTCTGCTCTTTTGATTTCGTTGCCTTTTTACGCATGCTTATGATTATAAGTCAGGGTTTTTATAGGTTTTTACGTGAGAAAAATCTGAAACACGACAAAACTTATAAATAAAATATTCTATTTTGCTTAATGGTTAAGGGACAAGAGAGACTTAGAAGCGGTTTATCTAAAGAACAAAGAACAAATTTGGTGAATAAATTATTTTATGCGGGATTTAATGTAGATGACAAAGGAAATGTTTATGCTGCGCGTTCTGGAGCAAGACCGAGAGTAAGAGGACATGATGTCGCTGTGGGCTATATTAATATGGATAATCCTCAAAATGGATATTATATGGATTTAATTAATTTAACTTATCCCACTCTTAAAGAAGATCATGCTGAACTGAAAGAAATTTCTAAGTTAGAATTATAATTATATTTCAAATATTTTTTCTTTTCTTGATACGTTTATCACTCGCGTTTTTCCAATATCTTCTTCAATTCCTGATGCTTCGTGGATATGCGCTGTGATTAAAATATTTGGATGAAATTCTTTTATTGCTTTTCTTACTGCTTGGCTTCCTGGAAATCCTGAAAATTCTGCTTTGCTTCCACTTGGATGCATATGAGTTACCATAATCTGTTTTGGAGAATCTTTTACATATTCGTGCCCTCTTTTTAATAAATTAAAAATTTCTGAATCTTTTATTACATTTATTCCAACATCGCCTGCTCCTGCTCCGAAAATTCCTAAATTATCTTTTTTGAAAGAATATCCATGAATATTTTTTGTATTAGGATACATTTCAGACAAGAAATCAATTGTTGCATTTGATTCGTGATTGCCAGGAATTAACAAAACTTGTTTTCCCACTTTTACGAAAGGACCGATTAAATTTTTTACTGAACTTTCAAACATAGTTATATCTCCAGCGAGAATTACCAAGTCAACATTTTCTTTTACTGCTTTTTCCGCGAGTCTTTTTACCAGTCCTGTGTCTCCATGAATATCTCCAACTGCGAGAATTTTTGTTTTCTTTTCCATTTTAATATAATACCTTATCAAGAAATTCTTTTCCGTTCATTTTTTTACTCATCCACGAACCTCCCAAACATTTATTTTTTGCTGAATAAGAAAACTGAAATACTTCATCTTTATTCTTTAGAATAACAGATTTATCTCTTATATTCCCTAATTTGAATATCAAATGAGATATCTTTCTATGTTTAGAAAACAATTTTGCGGTTTTTCTTTCTTCTTTTTTGTCTCTTCTTAATCCTATTTTTATTGAATTTTTAATTAGCTTTCTAATTTCTTTTGGAGTTATACTTTTTATTTTAATTCTCCAATCATAATCTTCCTTGAACACTTCTGGTTTTTCCATTTTAATGTTTATTAAGAATAACTAATAAATTTTTCGTTATCTATTTCCCATTTACCTATACTCCAAAAAGTTTAAAAGGACAATACTATCTGAATATATACAATGAAAGATAACTTTGACGTATTTTTCAGACGAAAACCAGCTTTGATGTTGGTTTCTTTGAAGAGGAATACAAGAATAAGGTACGGTAGTGTTCTGGCTAAAGAAGTGGATTGCACTTATAGCCATGCAGTAAAAATTTTACAGACCTTAGAAGTTCTTAAGTTAGTTTTTTTCGAAAAAAGAGGGCGTATAAAGGTGATACAACTAACTAAGAAAGGAAAATTGGTTGCTGACGCAATAGAGAATATACAGCAATTAATTAAGTAATTTTACTATCGCCCCCAAATTGAAATAGAAGAAATAATAGATTCAATTATCTATTAGAAAAAATTAAATATCTCTTTAATTATTTATACTCATGGTTTTACAATACAAATTAAAGAGTGAAAAGAGATGGAAAGATTATCCTGGAAAAGCGAAATTGGGATTTTCAACTAACAAATATGATTTTAGATTGCTAAATGAAGATAAAACAAAAGTTTTAGCAGATAAAGGAACTTATGAAGAGGTTATGAAACGATTCAGACAAATTGAATTCTTCAAACATCATTAGGCGAACTTCATTCGCTTATTTATTGCTACGAAATCGGCTCCGCCAGATTTCTTCACTAGGAAAAAAGTTAAGAGAGAAAATTTTTAGAAAACTTTGTTCAATTGATAAAAAAATAGATTTCATAATATAAAATTAAATAGAAATTCAGAGAGAAATTAATTAATAATTAAAATCGTCCTGATTTTTTCTTTTCAAATTGTTTCCATTTAGAAGCTAAGATTTTTGCTCTTCTTTCTAATCTTCTAAGAATTGATTTTCTTATATCAACTGATTTCACAACTTTCTTTTTTCTGAAAAAGCCAATTACTCCTTCTCCAACTTCTTTTACAGTTTCTTCAACTTTCGAAGGAGAAAAGCCAGCTTCTTTTGCTGTTTTTTTTATTGCTGTTCTTATCTTAGAAGGGTTGAAAGCTTGCCTTCTTTTTCCGCCTCTTTTTATGACTTGTGTCATGTTAAGAATAATTAAAAGAAATATTTAAATGTTTGTGGAAAAATAATTTTTGATAAATATAAACCGATATAGATAACTTTTTTAATGTCTTTTTTCTAAAGTATTTTAATGACTCCGTAGCTCAGCCTGGTTAGAGCACCAGACTCTTAATCTGGGTGTCGGGGGTTCAAATCCCCTCGGGGTCATTTTTATTAATTAAATTTATATATTCCTTAGAATTTCAACTTTTATGGATAAAGAAGAAAAACTTAATAATAATAAATTAGAAAATATTAATGAACTTTTGTACACTTGTCAATGTGGAAGTCACCAATTACAATTATTATCAACTAGAACAGATACAATAAATAAAAAATATATTCTTTTATTAGTCTGTTTACAATGCGGTTTTTTTCAACATGTAGATTTGTCTATAGACTCTCCAACCAAAAATGTCGCAAGCACAATTACAAATCAACAACAAAAGAAAGATAATTATATTGGATAAATTTTATCTATCTTCAAATTATAATCATCTATATTCACGCCAAGTCTTTTCACACTTTGTGCATTTGAAGAATTTTGTTTCTGCTTCATCGCCTGCTCTTGTTTGAGTTGTCCAGAAATATGCTTTATCATTTCCACAGACCTTGCATTTCTCTGCAACGATTGGGAAAGTTTCCATATCTTTTTTTATTACTTCAACATTTTCTTTTTTCTCTTCGATTTTTTCTGAAGAAGTTAATTTTACTTTTCCTTTTGAGGTATAACTACAACGAGCACATCCATCTTTCGTTTTCTTTTGGATTAATACCGAACCGCATTTTGGACAGAATTCCATCATATTTTTTCCTCTTGTATTTCCTAATTTTAACTTATCTCATTTAAAAACTTTTAGTTTTCCTTACAAAATCCTCTTTCTGATTCTGGCTTCATTCCTTCATAAAAAACTAGTTTTACCCAGCCAAATCCAGGGGCAACACGGAAAACTGCTTTACCGACTAACTGACTTGGAATTATGGTTCTTTCATCAACTCCTCCGTAATTATTATTTGGAGTCAGCATTTGTGCATTATTATCTCCCATTGTAGAAAATATTAATTGTCCGCTTTGATTTTCTATTTTTACTATCCTGTGAATTACAGGGGTCCCACCTGTTCCCGAATTAAATGCGATTATATCCCCAATTTTTAATTTGTCAGGATTTGCTTTTACAATAAATAAAATATCTCCTTTGCTAAATCCATTTTTGAAACTAAACTTTTCAAAATTTGGTTCTGAAATATCTATTCCTAAATACTTTGATTCATGTCTTCCAAACCAATCTTCAAAATTAGAAAAAATATTTCCCTGATGATACATTGAACATGATTCTACAATTGCAAGAGGTAGTTGCGTTCCTGTAACTAAATTTAGGAATGGGAAAAAAATAAATTTTATGAAAACAAATAAAATTATTAGAGAAAAAAGCCAACCTTTAATGCTGTTATCTTCCCATAATAAATACCAGAATTTTTTGAATCCTTTTTTCACTTCTTTCTCGTCTTTTTTCAAATTCATTAAAATAATTAGATAAAGAGATTTTTAAAATGTATCATTAGAAATAATTTTCCAATTATTATTTATATTTCAACATAGAAATATTTAAATAGTATACATATTGTGTATACATTGATTGTATATACGTTAACCCCTTTCAACAAACCACGCTAAAAACGTGGTTTGTATAATCAAAACAAAAAATGACAAACGATATTTTCGACAACACTATTTTGTGCAGAAAATGTGATACTAAAATGCAGAAGGCAAAACTAATTAAAAATAATTTCATGTTCAGAGCATTAGTTTGCCCTAAATGTGGTGAAAAAATAATTCACCCTTCAGATGAAGTAGAGTATGAAAGATTCACAAACTTAAAAAACAAAGAATTTCATGTTAAAATGCGATTAGTTGGAAATAGTTACGCTGTTTCAATTCCAAAAGAAATAGTTTCATTCATGAGAGAGCAGGAAAAAATTATGAATGATATGGTAAGATTATGTTTTGAGGATATGGGAAAGTTAAGTTTAAATTTTAGAGAAGAGGAAAAATAAAATGGCAACAAAAGAAAAACAAATCAAATTGAAAGTTGTTGAAGCAATGCAAGACGATGCATACAAAGGTATCGCGAGAATTGATTCTGAAGTTATGAGAGAACTTGATATCCGAAGAGGAGATGTAATAGTTATCAAAGGGAATAGAGAAACTGTCGCGATTGTTGACAGAGCTTATCCTGCTGATGTCGGAGAAGGAATAATTAGAATCGACGGAATTCTTAGAAAAAATTCAAAGACTGGAATTGGAGATGTTGTTACAATTGAAAAAGCAGAAATTAAAGAAGCGAAAAAAATTATGATTGCTCCTGCGCAAAAAAATATTATGGTCCAGGGAGATTCTGACAGTTTGCGAAGAGGACTTTTGGGAAGAGCGGTTGTAAAAGGAGATATTGTTGTTCTTGGTGGAGTTCAGAGAAGAAGAGATTTGATGTCCGAAGAATTTGGAGATATGGATGATATATTTGGAAATCTTGGAGATATTTTAGGAGGAATGGGTTTTGGAAATATGGGCGGAGGAATCACACAAATAAAATTTATGATTGTTTCAACAAATCCTAGCCAGCCAGTTATAATTACAGAAAATACAGAAGTTACTTTGAATTCAAAAGCAGTTGAATTATCTGATGAAAAAATTCCAGAGATTACTTATGAAGATATTGGTGGATTAAATGAAGAAATTAAAAAAATTAGAGAACTTGTTGAAATTCCATTGAAGCATCCTGAAATTTTTGAGAGATTAGGAATAGAACCTCCTAAGGGAATTTTGCTTCATGGTCCGCCTGGAACTGGTAAAACACTTTTAGCGAAGGCAGTTGCAAATGAATCTGATGCAAATTTTATTTTGCTTAACGGACCAGAAATTATGTCAAAGTTTTACGGAGAATCAGAAAAAAAGATTAGAGATATTTTTGAAGAAGCAGAAAAAACTGCGCCCGCAATTATTTTTATTGATGAGATTGATTCAATTGCTCCAAAGAGAGAAGAAGTTCAAGGAGAAGTTGAAAGAAGAGTTGTTTCACAATTATTGACAATGATGGATGGTTTGAAATCAAGAGGAAAAGTTATTGTGATAGGAGCAACTAATCGTCCGAATGCTTTAGATGAAGCTCTTAGAAGACCCGGAAGATTTGATAGGGAATTAGAAATTTCTGTTCCTAACAAAGAAGGAAGACTTCAAGTTTTGAAAATTCACACAAGAAATATGCCGATGACCCCTCCTTATAAAAAAGATTATATTGTAAAAAAAAGAGATTTGGTAAAAGGAGGGG
>Ga0265323_10000188_pt1 | contig 37055 bp, 32 predicted proteins | sample 41225metaG_FD_193580 | JGI IMG/M metagenome (GOLD analysis project Ga0265323, IMG submission 193580) | Rhizosphere microbial communities from Carex aquatilis grown in University of Washington, Seatle, WA, United States - 4-12-25 metaG | ecosystem: Host-associated > Plants > Roots > Rhizosphere...
TTGGTGTCGTTTTGCTTCTTGGTTACACTCCGCTCGGAATGCTGGTTCCGATTTCCAACGCTGAAATTCAGAAGCGATACGGAATCCAGCTGTATGAATTACAGGCCCGGCTCAGCAAGGTTTCTGAAGAATTTATCGTGCTTCGGGAGTACAATCGCAAGCTGCGCGGCGCTCTTGGCGAAGATCTGAAGAAAGATACCTCTTCGTCAGCAATCGTTTTAAATGAAGAAGCTGTCGCACCGCCTCAGGGCGGATCTTCGGAAAAGCAGCAGCAAGCAGCGGTCGCTCCTCAACCGAGAACAGAAAATGCGGCGTATGGATTCACGGCGCAGCGGTTGACGGCGAACAAACCTTTTCAGGCATCGTTTCCGTTGTACCCGCCTGTCATAGGGTATGTCTCCCAGGGCTTTGACGATGCGCGAAGACATTTTGGAATTGATTACGCAGGCCGGCGGGGATCGATCATTAGTGCGGCTGCCGACGGGTATGTTGTCTTTTCAGGTTGGACGTATGAGGACGGCAACATGATTATTCTTTCCCATGGCAGCGGCTATTTCACAATCTACAAGCATAACCAATCGCTGCTGAAATCGGCGAGTGAATTTGTCAAGCGAGGTCAGCCGATTGCGCTTCTCGGGAATTCGGGAAATACGAGCTATGGTCCGCATCTTCATTTTGAATTATGGAAAGACGGCCTGCCGCAAAACCCGGATGAGTATATGATTGCAATCGAATCTATGTGAGCAAGGAACGGCCCCATGGCTGAAAAAAATGTTGTAAAAGAAATGAACCTTATCGGTTCGGGCACGACCGTCGAAGGAAAAATTCGTACGCAGGGGAATATTCGGGTCGACGGCAAAATGATGGGCGAACTTCATGCCGCCGAAAATGTCGCGATAGGATTGACCGGTGAAATTGAAGGGAACATTAACGGCAAGAATGTTACCGTTGGCGGAAAGATTCGCGGGAATATTATTGCGGTCGATAAGCTTGTGTTTGAAGGAAAGGCGGTCGTCCGCGGCGATATTCGGTCTTCCCGTCTGGTGATCGATGAGGGGGCGGTGTTCGACGGGAAGATTTCAATGACGGATGCGCGCGCTGCAAATCACGACATCCAAAAATATTAGGCCTTTGAGCCAATGGAACAGCGGGACGAAAAGCTGTTCGACGAAGAGCACGGCGCGTTGCGGGGTTTTGCTCCGTTTCTGACACTGGGGATTCAGCTCGCTCTTTCTGTTGTTGTCTTTTTTTTTATTGGAAAATGGTTGGACGGCCGGTTCAATACCTCGCCGTGGCTGATGTTCGGCGGGTTACTTATTGGCGTCGTCGGGGGGATGGTCAAATTCATAACTGCGGTAATGAAGTTAGGTCAACAGCAAGACGCATTGGATGCAGAACGAAAGCGGCAAAAGAAAGTTTGATATCTCATTTCCACGTCAAATCGCTGCTGTCTGCATCCTGACTGCTTTGGTCTCAGCTTATCCGCTTTTTGCTTTCGCCTCTGCAGAAGTTGTTCGCGCCTGCATTGCAGGTCTCACGATAAGTGTAGCGAATGTGCTGGCCGGTTACGCGGCGATTGAATACTCTATCAATAAATCATACATGGTTTTTTTGAAGGCAGTGCTCGGCGGAATGGGGGTTCGTATGCTGGTAATGCTCGGCGCGTTGTTGATATTGATCAAGGTATTTCAATTTCAAGCGCTGCCTCTTGTCGGTTCGTTGATGGGATTTTATATTCTTTTTTTGATTCTCGAAATACTGTTTATGCAAAAGCAATTGAATAAGAAAGCCGAAGGATAATTCAGTGGCGTCGCTTTTTCTTTTTGACACTCATGCTGCGGCTCGCGCCGTCTCCGATTCCGCCGCGGTCATCGCGGATACTGCCCGCGTTGCCGTCGCACACGAGGAGAGCGAAAACCTTTTCTCGCATCTCCTGAAACATGTGCAGGATGCTCACGAGCTCGAGACTCCGTTCGGCCGAATTGAACTTCCGCATCTTCATCTCCTGGGCATCGACATGTCGATAACGAAACACGTCGTTTTTTTGTGGCTTGCCGCTGTTTTGCTCGTCATCATCCTGGCTCTCGTTGCACGGAGAAATAAGAAGCAGGCCGTACCGACAGGCTTCGGTAATCTCATCGAAGTTTTCGTCGTGTTTGTCCGCGACGAGATCGCGATCCCCAACATGGGTCCGGGCGGGCTCAAGTATCTTCCATATCTCTTAACGACCTTCTTCTTTATTCTTTTGATGAACTTGCTGGGACTCGTACCGTACGGAGCTTCGGCTACCGGGAACGTCAGCGTGACGGCGGGTCTTGCGATCATCGCATATATCATGATTCAGGCATCGGCTATTCGCGCCCAAGGACTCGGCCATTATTTCGCCCATTTTACCGGCGGCGTCCATTGGCTGCTGTGGCCTATCATGATTCCGATTGAAATTTTGGGAACGTTTACCAAGGCTTTTGCTCTTTGCATCCGTTTGTTTGCAAACATGACTGGCGGACATATCGTTGTCGTCTCGTTGCTTGGATTGATTTTTATTTTTGGAAGAATATCTACCACGTTAGGATATGTAGTCTCGGTTCCGTCCGTTCTTTTCACGCTTGGGATCGACTGTCTTGAACTTTTTGTAGCGTTCCTTCAGGCATACATCTTTACGATGCTGACGTCGCTGTTTATGGGACTCGGCATGCAGGCAGAAGGTCATGACGCCCATGAAGGACACGCGCACTAGAATTCTAGAGAACATCGTTCACTATTTATACCATCTATACTTATAGGAGAAACATAATGGAAGCAAATCCAATTGAAGTCGCGAAAGCCGTTGCAACACAATGGGGGTATTTGGCAGCAGGGTTCGGAGCAGCGATCACCGTTGTCGGAGCGGGCCTCGGAATCGGCAAACTCGCAGCAGCAGCGATGGAAGCAAGCGGCCGCCAGCCCGAAGTTGCAGGCCAGGTACGCACATCGATGTTGATCGCGGCAGCACTGATCGAAGGCGCAACCTTTTTTGCGTTGGCCATTTGCATTATTCTTGCAACCAAGTAAAACTCAACAGGGATCGATATGTTAGACATCAATCCGGGACTCATCCTCTGGACGATCATTACCTTTCTTATCCTGCTTTTTATCCTCGGCAAAGTGGCTTGGAAGCCGCTGGTTAGTGCATTGCATGCGCGGGAACAAAGTATCCGCGATGCGCTGCTCAAAGCTGAAGAGGCAAGAAATGAATCGGAACGGCTGCTCGCGGAAAACACGGCGGCAATGAAGCGGGCGAACGAAGAGACATCGCGCATTCTTAAAGAAGGCCGCGAGTTGGCCGAACAGATGAAGAACGAAATCGTCGCCAAAGCCCACGAAAGCGCAAAGACGATGATGGGGCAGGCAAAAGAAGATATTCAACGCGAAAAGGAAACGGCGCTTCTTCAATTGAAAAACGAAGTTGCCGACCTTGCGATGAACGCCGCCGAAAAGATCATCGACGAAACGCTCGACGAGGCAAGGCAAAAAAAGCTCGTTGACAAAGTTCTCCAATCGCTTCCGAAGAATTGATGAGTAACCTCAGAGTTGCAAAACGATACGCGTCCGCATTGATGGCGTTGACCGGCGACGCGAAGAAACCCGAGACAATCGCAGACGACCTGCTGACGGTGCAATCGACAATCAAGTCGTCCAGAGAACTCCGTTCGCTTCTGGCAAGTCCCGTCGTATCAAAAGAGAAGAAGAAAGCCGTTATGGCGGAAATCTTCGGTAAAAAAATCGGTGCGGAGGTGAATGCATATCTTGCGGCGATCATAGAAAAAAGGCGCGAAGATGTTTTAGCCGAAGTGCTCGAACAATATTTCATCCTTCGGGACGACCAGCTCGGCATTGTTTCGGTCGATGTCCGCTCCGCTGTGAAATTCTCCGCGGAGCAGGAAAAATCATTGATACGGCAATTGGAATCGTATACACAAAAAAAAGTTCGTGTCTCGTTCAGCCTTGACAAGGTTCTAAAGGGAGGCTTCGTTGCAAAAGTTGGAGACACAACGCTGGACGGAAGCATCCGCCGTCAACTTGAGCTTTTACGCTCGCGGCTGAAAGACGGCTCTGTTTCAAAGAATTAATTTGTTGAATCAAACAAGGATATGACAATGGCGGAAGTACGACCCGATGAAATAACTGCGGTGCTGCGGAAGCAGCTCTCCGGCTTTGAAAAAGAAATCGATATTTATGATGTCGGCACGGTGCTGCAGGTCGGCGACGGCATTGCGCGCCTCTACGGCTTGTCCAAGGTAATGGCAAGCGAGCTGATTGAATTTCCGAACGATGTTTTCGGCATGGTGCTGAACCTTGAAGAAGACAACGTCGGCTGCGTTCTTTTCGGCGACGACACAAAGATCAAAGAAGGCGACACGGTAAAGCGAACGAAACGTGTCGCGTCAATGCCGGTCGGTGAGGCTATGCTCGGTCGCGTGATCAACCCGCTCGGGCAGCCGATTGACGGACGCGGGGCGATCAAAACAGAAAAATTTTCTCCTCTCGAAAGAAAGGCTCTTGGGGTTATCCAGCGCCAGCCGGTGAAGCAGCCGCTCCAGACCGGATTGAAAGCAATCGACGGAATGGTTCCTATCGGACGCGGACAACGCGAATTAATCATCGGCGACCGCCAAACAGGGAAAACTGCCGTTGCTCTCGATACGATTATTAATCAAAAATACACGCACTCCGAGAAAGCGAAGAAGGACGGAGTCAATCCGGTTTACTGTATCTATGTTGCGATCGGCCAGAAGGGATCGACCGTTGCGCAGGTGATGACAAAGCTTGAAGAAACGGGAGCGATGGAATATACTGCAATTATTTCTGCGACAGCGAGCGACCCGGCTCCTTTGCAGTTCATTGCACCATACGCAGGCGCAACGCTCGGCGAGTTTTTCCGCGACAGCGGGCGCGATGTGCTGGTGGTGTATGATGATTTATCCAAGCATGCGGCGGCATACCGTGAAGTATCGCTGTTGCTGCGCCGTCCGCCTGGACGTGAAGCATATCCCGGTGACGTATTCTATCTTCATTCCCGTCTTCTCGAACGCGCCTCAAAGTTGAGCGATGAACTTGGCGGTGGAAGCCTGACAGCGCTCCCGATCATCGAGACACAGGCAGGCGATGTTGCAGCGTATATTCCGACAAACGTCATCTCGATCACCGACGGGCAGATTTTCCTCGAGCCGAATTTATTCAATTCCGGCGTTCGCCCCGCTATCAACGTCGGCATTTCCGTGTCTCGCGTCGGTGGGAATGCACAGATCAAAGCGATGAAAAAAGTTGCCGGGCGCCTCCGTCTAGACCTTGCGCAGTACCGAGAGCTGGAAGCATTCGCGAAATTCGGCTCCGACCTTGACAAGGCAACGCAGCAGCAGTTGCAGCGCGGTTCGCGTCTTGTCGAAGTGCTGAAGCAGAGACAGTACGTACCGATGCCTGTCGAGAAACAAGTCATCATGCTGTACCTCGGCACATCGGGCTTTCTGGACCAGTTGCCGATTGACCGGGTGCTCCCGTTTGAGAAAGAGTTTCTTGAAATTGCGGAAACCCGCCACAAGGACCTTCTCGACATCATCGCAGAGAAAAAGGAATTGACGGACGACATCACAAAACGCATTCAGGCGATCGCGAAAGAATTCATGGATACATTCAGCGTGTCGGCGTAATTATGGCTACGCTGCGCGACATACGAAGGAGCATTGCCGGCGTCAAGAGCACGCAGAAGATCACCAAGGCGATGAAGATGGTTGCCGCCGCAAAACTGCGCCGCGCCCAGGAATCAATTCTTCAGGCGCGGCCGTATGCCCGCAAGATGGCGGAAATGCTTCGTCATCTTTCCGGCAAAGTTGATGCTGCAAAATATCCCGTGCTGACGCAGCGCCCCGTTGAGAAAGTCGCCGTCATCGTGGTTACCGCCGACCGCGGATTGTGCGGCGCGTTTAACACGAACGTCGTACGTGCTGCCGTCAGCCACATCAACAACAGCTATAAAGATCTGTTCGCCGCGGGAAACGTGAAACTCTTCTGCATCGGAAGGAAGGGATTCGAGTTCTTCAACAAGCTAAATTACGAGATTCTCTCCAAGCAGATCGGAATTTTCAACTCGCTGAATTTCGGCAATGCCCGGACAATCGTGAAAGAAATTGTGGACGGTTACGCTGCGAAAAAGTTCGATAAAGTCGTTGTGGTCTACAACGAATTCAAGAATGCAGCCCAACAGCGCATAGCGATCGAACTCTTTCTTCCCATTCCTCCCGAGGCTGTCGAGAAAGCCGACCAGAAGAGACTCCGCTCGCTCGTCGATTACATTTATGAGCCGTCGAGTGAAGAGATTATTTCTGCACTCGTGCCGAAACACCTGAATTTTCAAATGTGGCGTGTGCTCCTGGAGTCGAACGCCGCCGAGCAAGGAGCGCGTATGACCGCGATGGAGAATGCGTCAACAAACGCAAAGGAAATGATCAGCTCGCTTGAGTTGTCCTACAATAAGGCCCGCCAGGCGTCCATCACGAAGGAACTGCTTGAAATTGTCAGCGGTGCGGAAGCACTGAAGAAAGCAGGCTGAAGTTAATTAAAAATTAATAATTAAGAATTAATAATTGAAACATACCGTCCAGGGTTTTTTAATTCTTAATTATTAATTCATAATTCTTAATTGCCTTGTTCGATACCCTTACTCAAAAATTAGATTCTGTCCTCAAGCGGCTTCGCGGGGAAGGAAGAATTTCCGAAGCGAACATTGCCGAGATGCTTCGCGAAGTCCGCAAGGTCTTGCTCGATGCGGACGTCAACTATAAAGTCGTCAAGCAGTTCATTGACAATGTCCAGCAGAAGTCGCTCGGAAAAGAAGTTGTAACGAGCATCGCGCCCGGCCAGCTCATTGTAAAAATAATCTACGACGAACTGGTTGCGTTGCTGGGTACTGCAAAGGCCGACATCACGATTTCGCAAACGCCGCCGTCGGTCATATTGATTGCAGGATTGCAGGGATCGGGGAAGACGACTTTCGCCGGAAAGCTTGCAAATTTGTTGAAGTCGAAAGGGCGCAGCCCGCTTCTCGTTGCGGCGGACGTCTACCGTCCTGCGGCGATCGACCAACTGATTGCGCTCGGCGGGCAGATTGAAGTTCCGGTTTTCTCGAGCCGCACTGATACTGCAATCGACATTGCGAAGAACAGCATCGACCACGCTCGGAAGAACGCGCGGGATACAGTGATCATCGACACCGCCGGCCGGCTGCACGTTGATGAAGAAATGATGCGCGAAGTCGAGAGCATCAAGTCGTCCGTCCAGCCGCATGAAATTCTGTTCGTGGTGGATGCGATGACAGGACAGGATGCAGTCAATACTGCGAAAGCGTTCCATGACCGACTCAATTTCGACGGCGTTGTCCTCACCAAACTCGACGGCGATACGCGAGGCGGTGCCGCTCTTTCTATCCGGTCGATCGTTGAGAAACCGATCAAATTTGTCGGCACGGGTGAAAAACTTGATGCGCTCGAGCAATTCTATCCGGAACGCATGGCGTCGCGGATCCTCGGTATGGGGGATATCGTCACACTCGTTGAAAAAGCGCAGCAGTCGTTCGATAAGGAGAAGGCACAGCAGCTTGAGCAAAAAATACGAAAGTCGCAGTTCACGCTCGAAGATTTTTACAGCCAGCTCCAGGAGATCAAAAAAATGGGCCCGTTGAGCCAGGTGCTGTCCATGATTCCGGGCGCAAACAAGCTGGGCAACATCAACGATGTTGATGAAAAAGATATGATATATGTTGAAGCGATCATCCTGTCGATGACCATTGAGGAGCGGCAGCACCCCGCCATTATCAACGGATCAAGGCGGAAGCGCATCGCCATGGGAAGCGGAAGGTCTGTTCAGGAAGTGAACAAGCTTCTCAAGCAGTTCTTCGAGATGCAAAAAATGATGAAGAATTTCACGAAAGGAAAGAATGTCGGCCGCATGATGGCGCAGCGGTTTGGCGGCAGCGCGTTTTAGCGAGATGCAGGACATATCATGATAATTGATAGAAGACTTTTTCAAATACCTGCGCTTTTTCAAGCAAGATGTCCTACATCTTCTTGGCTGAGTTGCATATTAATCGGCATCTACTCATATTTATAGAAAAAGGAGATACATCTTTGGCAGTCAAATTACGACTTCAACGAATGGGCAAGAAAAAACAGCCTATTTACAAGATTGTGGCAGTAGATTCGCGTAGAAAACGCGACGGGCGGTTTATTGACGCCGTGGGCGCCTATAACCCGAGCACCAACCCCATGACCATCACGCTGAAAGAAGACCGCGTTTTTCACTGGCTTGAACGCGGCGCTCAACCCACCGATACGGTCAAGAATCTGTTAAGCCGGAAAGGTGTCTGGCTGAAATGGGGTTTGAAGAAGAAAAAAGCCGACGAAGCGACGATCGCGGCCGAATTTGAAAAATGGCAGATGATGCAAGGGCTGAAACTTCAGAAAGAAAATGAACGCAACGCCCGGCGCAACGCCGCAAAGAAGAAAAAGAAGGTTGTCGCACAGGAGGCTCCGGCCCAGCCTGCAGCCGCCGCCCCGGCTGCTCCTGCGCAAGCATAACGAAGGTTTTTTCCTTCGCTGAAGCATTTGTCTCCCCGACGTACGGAAGACAACTCAAGCAGTCTGACCACAACGATTTGTTTGCAGTTCAGCTAAGGCTGATCCGCCGCAGGCGGAAGTTTTTCGAACAGCTTCTAGGAGGTGATATGCGGGACTTCATTGAATATATCGCCAAGCAACTTGTCGATAACCCGGATGACGTTTCTCTCATTGATGAAGAGAAAGAAGGAAAGGTGATTCTCAAGTTGAAAGTAGGGGAAGCCGACGTAGGAAAAATTATAGGACGCAAAGGCCGGACCGCCCAGGCGATGAGAGTGCTGTTAAGCGCGGTTGCGGCGAAGAACGGCAAGCGCGCGATGCTTGAAGTGCTGGATTAAGGGTTGGCACCGGAGTCATTCTGAACGGGCGGAAAGTTGTGAAATCAGACCAAGCGGCGCGCCGTCATCTATACGCTGTCGGCGTTATTGCAAAAGTTTTCGGCGTGAAAGGAGAAGTGAAAGTTCATTCCTATTCACGGTCATACGATGAGTTTAAAAAACTCGGTTCCGTGCTGGCGGGGAAGAACGAAGACACGGTTGTCGAAAGAAGAATTGAAAAAGTTTCACCGCGCGGAAACGATATCTACATAAAATTTCAGGATGTCGATGACCGGAACGCGGCGGAAGCACTGATCGGTCAATTTTTATATGTCGAAGAAACGGCGCGGAAGCGGCTGGCGCCCGGCGAATTTTTTGTGGACGACATTATCGGAATGTCCGTGTGTGATTCCCGGAAGAAGGTGCTCGGCGTCGTTCGGGATGTTGTCAGGTATCCTGCCCAGGATGTTTACGTAGTGGAGACGGGCAGGGGCGAAATCATGGTTCCTGCGGTTCGCGATATTATTCGGAGCGTGGATGTGAAAAACCGAACGATGACGATCGAACCCCCGAATGGACTTTTTGACGGGCAGGCCGACGATTCTTCGGATCTTCGGACGGTTTGAGAGAAGGCAGCGATATGAGCATACGAATCGACATTCTCTCTGCAGTCCCGAAATTGCTCGTCAGCCCGCTCAGCGAGAGTATCCTGAAAATCGCGCAGGAGAAAAAACTGGCCGAGATTGTCGTGCACGATCTGCGGACATTTACGCACGACAAACATCACACGCTCGACGAAGCGCCGTACGGCGGCGGAGCCGGGATGATTCTGAAACCGGAGCCGATCATTGAATGTATCGAATCGCTTCAGGCGCAGAGGACATACGATGAGATCATTTATGTCAGCGCGGACGGAGAACCGTTCACGCAAAAAATCGCCAACGACGTATCGTTGAAATCAAACGTGATGATCCTTTGCGGACATTACAAAGGCGTCGATGAACGCGTTAGGCAATCCGTGATAACACGCGAGCTTTCGATCGGCGACTATGTGCTGACGGGGGGCGAACTGGCTGCACTGGTGATAGCGGACGCCGTCGTGAGAGTGATACCGGGAGTAATCGGGGACGGAGAGTCGGCGCTGACGGATTCGTTTCAGGACGGATTATTGGACAGCCCTCATTACACCCGGCCGCCGGAATACCGCGGAATGAAAGTGCCGGACATTCTGCTGTCGGGGAATCACAAGGAAATTGCCGCATGGCGCGATGAAGAGAGAAAGAAGCGGACTGAAGAGCGCCGGGAAGATTTGATTCATAAAAAATAACAGGTTAACGAACGGAGTAAAGCAATGAGCAAGATCAAATTGGTAGAAGCAACTCAACTGAAAACGAACCTCCCCGAATTTTCGCCGGGCGATACATTGAATGTCCACCTGCGCGTCATCGAAGGCGACAAGGAACGTATTCAGCAATTTCAAGGCGTCGTAATCGGCAAGCGCGGAAGCGGAATGGGAGCGACCTTCAGGATCAGAAAAGTATCCGATGGAGTAGGAGTTGAGAGGATTTTTCCCACGCACTCTCCCCGCATTGCCAAGATTGAAAAGATTAAATCGAGCAAGGTCCGCCGCGCGAAGCTCTATTATTTGCGCGACCTTGCCGCGAAACAGATCCGCCAAAAAACGGGCAACTGAGTCCCGAGTGCCCGGAAATCAATTTCGAATAGGGGCAGTCCCCGATTTCTTTTGTCGGCCGGTACTCTTCGGATTACAGCAACCGGAAAGTCCCGCTGCGGCGGGACTTTTCTTTGAAAGTGCCGGAGTGAACACCGAACGCATTCTGAACGATGAATGCGATGCGGCCATGATCGGACCCGTTGAGTTTGCGCGCAACAGTTCGGACTTTTCGCTGTATCCATCGATCGGCGTTTCTTCACGGGGGGAAAGCCGGACAAGCGTGCTCTGCGTAAATCGGAATATCCGCTCAATCACATCCGTTGCCGTCGGCGCCGGCTCTTCATCCGATATTATCCTCGCCAAGATCATACTTTCCGAGAAATTTGAACAGGACATTGTCATCGTACCGGTCATCGGCTCGGTGCAGCAAATGCTGTTGAAGGCGGATGCCGCTCTTCTTACAGGCAACGCACTGCTCGCGTCACAGTGGGAAGGCCCGACACTTGACCTCGTTGACGAATGGACCGACATGACCGAGCTTCCGTTCACCCATCTCCTTTGTGCCGCCCGAAAAGAGAAATACAAAAAAGAAATCGCATCGCTGCTTTTCACCTCGCAAGAACTGGGGAAAGCCTCGCTTTCGACGATTGCCTTGCAACAAGCGAAAGAATTGTCGTATCCTGTTGAGGCAATGGAGCAGCAGCTTGAAAGCTACACCTACGGCTTTGACGACGAAGCCCGTGAAGCCCTTGGCGAATTTTTCCGTTACGCCTTCTATCTCGGCATCCTGCCCGATGTGCCGGAGATAGAAGTGTTCGGCGACGAGGAAGTGGATAGAGGTTAAGGCGAACCATGCCAAAAGTTAGGAAGTGATGCCATGACTCTGCGTTTTGGCATCACTGTAAGGGGATGCAAAAAACAATCCATTCAAACATCATCATCTGCAAAGGGGGGAATCCATGGAATCAAAATCAGAAATTATTTCGCACGATCTAATCGAAAACAGGATCTTTGTGATCCGTGGTCGCAAAATGATGTTGGATTTTCATCCTGCCGAACTTTATGGTATTGAAGTGAAGTTCCTCAAGCGTGCTGTCCGCAGAAACGTAGATCGGTTTCCTCATGATTTTATGTTTGAGTTGACCAATGAAGAGTATGATGTCTTGAGGAGCCAATTTGGCACCTCAAGCTGGGTTGGAAGACGATACCCTCCGTATGCATTCACCGAACAAGGCGTGGCAATGTTATCAAGCGTGTTGCGTAGCCAGCGTGCCGTTCAGGTCAATATCCAGATTATTCGTACATTTGTGAAGCTGAGGGAAATTATTTCCACTCACAAGGAACTAGCCTTCAAACTGAAGCAACTTGAAACAAAGGTTGAAAGACACGACGAAGAGATTCAGGCGATCTTCGAGGCGATACACCAATTGATGGCTCCACCGGAGAAGCCAAAACGACCGATTGGATTTTGAATTCACTGCCAATTGATGCCATGTCTCAGAGGCATGGCATCACTCTCAACAGGTTGAAACTCTCCCAAATTCAGCGTAACTTCATTCCATGCTGCATTCTCTGTACATTAAAAATTATGCGCTGATAGAGGAAATAAGCGTTGAATTCGAGCGCGGCCTCAACATCATCACCGGTGAAACGGGTGCCGGGAAGTCAATCCTCATCGACGCGCTGAGTTTGCTTCTCGGTGAACGCGCCAGCGCCGACGTTGTCCGCAAAGGAGCGGAGAAAGCGATCGTTGAAGGGAAGTTTGACGCTGCAGGCATGCCGAAGATTCAATCACTCCTGAAAGACAACGACATCGAGCCGTCGGAAGAAATGATCGTCCGCCGGGAAATTTCGGCTAAAGGACAAAGCCGCTGTTTTATTAATGATTCACCTGTTCCGCTCGCGCTGCTCAAAGAAGCGGGGGATGTGCTTGTAGACCTTCACGGCCAGCACGACCACCAGGCATTGCTCCGGCCGGAGACTCATATCGATTTTCTCGACGATTTCGGCGGAGATGAGCGCCTTCTCTCCGACTATCGCCAATCCTACAAGAAGCTCTCCGATCTTTTTTCAAGAAAACACGATTTACGGGAACAAGAGCACCGTCTGAAAGAGAAAAAGGATCTCTACGAGTTCCAGATGAAGGAGATTGATTCGGTCAATCCTCAGCTTGGAGAAGAAGAAACGCTCGAATCAGAATTAAAACTGCTGGAAAATGCGGAAAAACTATTCGAACTGACATCACAACTGAGCCAGCTCCTCTACGAAGGAGAACCTTCGGTCCACGACAATCTCGTTTTGGCGTGGAAACAGATCGAAACGCTGCGGGAGATTGATTCGGTTTTTGCCAATGCCTCGGGCGAAGCAAAATCTGCCGAGATTATTGTGGAAGAATTGTCGAAGTTCATTCATTCGTACAATGCGAAAATTGAATTCAACCCTGAAAAGCTCGAACAGATCCGCGAACGGCTAGGCCAATTATCCCTGCTGAAAAAGAAATACGGCGGAACGCTAGAATCTCTTCTTGAGCACCGTTTGAAGATCGGCAATGAATTTTCGCTCGCTGAAAATTTTGAAAAAGAGCTTGCCGCGATTGAGTCCGCAATTTCGGAAGAGCGCAAGGTTTGTTCCGCTTTGGCACAGCAACTAACAGACAAGCGCCGCGGGACGGCAAAAAAGATTGAGAAGTCGATTATTGCCTCGCTTGCGGACCTCGGAATCACGAATGCGAAATTTTCAGCCAGCATTTCCAACGTACCGCTCTCAGCAGGCGCGAACAACGGAAACGCTGCTGCTGATACGTTTGTCAAGATTGGAAAAGATTGCTTCGAGGCTACGGTAAAAGGAATCGACGTCGTGGAATTTTTTATCTCGACGAATGTCGGCGAGGATGTGAAGCCCTTGGCGAAAGTAGCGTCGGGGGGCGAAATTTCCCGCGTGATGCTTGCGTTGAAATCGGCCCTCGCAGCATCGGACAAAGTCCCGCTTCTTATTTTCGATGAGATTGATGTCGGCGTCAGCGGACGCCTCGGCCAGGCCGTAGGACTGAGTCTAAAAAAGCTTGCCGCACTTCACCAGGTCATTGCGATCACTCATCTTCCGCAAATTGCCGGATTGGCGGATACGCATTTTGCGGTCGAAAAAATTGAAGATGGAAAACGGACGACAACACGTTTACGCAGGCTGGACGTGGAAGAACGAGTTCATGAAGTCGCAAAACTAATGAGTGGGGAGAAGGTGACGGAGGCGGGGTTGAAGAGTGCGCGGGAGTTGATGGAAAAAAAATAAGGAATTAGAATTTCGCTGTTAGGGGGAGAGGATGAGAAATTTTCGGGAGCTACGCATTTGGCAAAAAGGGATGGAGATTGTCCGAGAGGTGTATATGCTAACGCCTCTGTTGCCAAATGTAGAAAAATATGGACTCAAATCTCAACTTCAACGAGCGGCGGTATCGATTCCATCCAACATTGCGGAAGGGTGCAGCAGAGACACCGAACGGGATTTTAAATGGTTTTTGCATATCGCTATCGGCTCTGCATTCGAACTTGAAACACAATTAACAATCTCCCAACAACTCAACTTGATCCCTATGGATAAGGTCAAACCGCTTCTGCTAATGTTGTCGGAAGAACAAAAAATGATCAACAGCTTCATCTCAACAATTAAAATCAGAAAAGCCAACACCCAGCACCCAAAACCTAACACCTAAATCCCAGCGCCTCAAGAAAATGCCATTAACAATCTATAATACCCTTTCACGTCAAAAAGAAGAGTTCAAACCCCTTCACGAAGGATATGTCGGCATGTACGTCTGCGGGCCGACTGTTTACAGCGACTCACACATCGGCCACGGAAAGAGCTACGTTTCGTTCGACGTGATCGTCCGCTATCTCCGGCATCTCGGCAATAAAGTATTGTATATTCAGAATATTACCGACGTGGGGCATTTGCTGGACGACGGCGAGGATAGGATGCTGAAGCAATCTCGCATCAATAAAGTTCATCCGATGCAGGTTGCAGAAACAATCACGCGCAGTTATTTCGAAGACATGGATGCTCTTAATGTTACTCGCCCGGATATTTCACCGCGGGCATCGGGGCATATCATCGAGCAGATCGAGATTGTGAAGAAGCTGCTTGCGAACGGACATGCGTATGAAGTGAACGGCTCAGTCTATTTTGATGTGCGGAAATTCAAGAACTACGGGAAACTTTCCGGGAGAACTATCGATGATATGAAAGAGGGGACTCGGGTTGAGTTGAAAAGCGAGAAACGAAATCCCGAAGATTTTGCGCTCTGGAAGAAAGCGGAACCGGAGCATATCATGCGATGGCAGAGTCCGTGGGGTGAAGGGTTCCCCGGATGGCACATCGAGTGTTCGGCGATGTCGATGAAATATCTTGGCGAGACGTTCGATATTCACGGCGGGGGATTGGACAACCAATTTCCTCATCATGAGTGCGAAATTGCGCAGAGCGAATCTGCGACCGGCAAACCATTCGTAAAATACTGGATCCACAATAATCTGGTGACGGTCAACGGCCAGAAAATGTCGAAGTCTCTCGGCAATTTTGTCACGCTTAAAGACATCTTCAAAAAATTTGACCCTGCAGTCATCCGTTTTTTCATCCTCCAAAGCCATTACCGAAGTACATTGGATTTTAGCGAACAGGCGCTGGAAGCATCGAAGACAGGTTTCGCAAAATTACAGAACACAGTGAGGAGACTGCACGAAGCAATTGATTTTGCTAAGCGTTCATCTTCGTTCGGGCCTTTTGAAAGAGACCTAAAGCCGTTCCGGAATGAATTCATCGATGCGATGAACGACGATTTCAACACGCCGAAAGCGATTGCCGTACTGTTCGACCTCGTGTCAAAAGTAAATGATTGGTTGATGCCCGGGATGCTACCGACGGAGTCGACGCTTCGTGAGATCGAAAATTTCTTTGATGAATTTGGTTCGCAGATTCTTGGACTTCCTTTGCGCGGATCATCCACTGTTGTTTCGGGCAGCGGTTCTGCGGAGGCAGGCTTGATGACCTTGATCATCGAAGTCCGGAAGGAGATTAGAAAGCAGAAATTATGGGGGTTATCGGACAAGATTCGAGATTCCGTCAAGGCCCTCGGCATTGTTCTCGAAGACACCAAGGACGGAACGACGTGGAAAAAGGAGTGAATTCTTCATACATTGCACCAACATTAAGCTGCCTTTCGAGTAAACTTCTTGCACAATGGCTCGTCTAACCTATTGGAAGGAATACAAGTGAAGCGACTGCTATTCACCTGTTCATTGTTGATGGTTCAATGTTCACTGATGGCACAGAATTCGGCCGGCGACGCGGCGAACATCGAACCGCGATATGTCATAGATGCACCGACAGCAGGACTTTTAAAACGCGGAGCGTTTGCGATGGATGTCGATTTCTTCCAGAACGGCGGAATGACGGTAGGGCTTTCAGCGGGTGCGCTTGATCGGTTGAGTTTCGGCATTTCATACGGCGGGACAGGAATTATCGGACACGATGTTATCACGATGCAGAAGCTGCCCGGCGTCAATGTCAAATTCCGCTTGTTCGATGAAACGATGGCGATGCCGGCGATCGCGCTTGGGTTTGATTCACAGGGAAAGGAAACGTACATTGACAGCGTTGAACGTTTCACGATCAAGTCACGGGGTTTTTTTGCCGCCGCCAGCAAGAATTATTCTTTTTTGGGGAATTTAAGCATTCACGGCGGAGCGAATTACAGCCTTGAGAACAAAGACGGCAACAACAACCTGGATTTTTTTGCCGGCGCGGAAAAATCGCTGGGTTCCGACATTTCTCTGCTCTCCGAATATGATTTTGGGTTGAATGATAACATCGGCATCGTCGGTAAAGGGAGGGGCTATTTGAACGCCGGTCTGCGCTGGTCATGGGGAAACGGGTTTACGCTCGGATTTGACCTGAAAAATCTTGTAAGGAATCAAAACAACGTGACGATTGGAAATAGAACGATCAAAGTAGAATATGTGCGGACACTGTAAAACTGGAATAAGGGAATGATACGATCCTTGAGGGTGTTGTTCTTTGCATTGACCCGATACGGAGGAAGGAATTAGTTATGAAAACACTTCGAAGCTTGTTCAACAGTATATTGTTTTTCCTGATTACTGGATTTGTATTTGCCGGATGTTACACTCGTATGGAAACGGTGAACGATGAAGAATCAGGCACAGGTGATTACACGTACAACGACTCCACGGCTGCATTAAGCGATACCTCCAGCACTACTTATTTTAACGACGATGGCTACCGTGAGTCGCAATACCGGATGTCGTTTGATTATTATTGTCCTCCGAGTTACGTATGGGGAACAGGCGTTTGGTTTGATCCCTGGTACGGCGATTATGGTTATCCGTGGGGTGGATGGTATCCTACATTAGCGTACCCCTATCCGTACTGGTATGGACACTACCCTTATTATGGTCGGGATTACGGCTATTGGGCGTATTACGGTTCCGGATATCGCGGCGGGCGCGGGAGAAATTTCTTCGCCGGTAGACCAAGAACAGCAGGCAGCACTCGGGGCGGAGACGGCTTTATGCGCGCACGGGGTGGAACAGGGACTCCCGGAGCATTTTCTCCGGCCAGTGGAGTTGCTTCATCCAGAACACGGACTCCAGGTGTGCCGGAACTTGCGGCAACAAATAATTCTCGAACACATTCTCGCGAAGAAGTTCCTTGGTGGCAAAGAGCGAAAACGCCGACGGCAGAGCGTTCACAAGCTGCAGGTAGAAATCCGTCGATTGTTGCCCGAGCCAGAAATGCGGGCAATCCTTCGAGGAATAATGCGAACCCGCGGCAGGTAAGGCAACATAATGGTCGTTCGCAGCCTGCGCAAGTTAGAGGAACCGGCACCCAGTCGAGACCGGCGGCGCGTCAACAATCTCCTCATTATTCTTCTCCGCAGCATTCAAGCGGTGGAAGTGCTAGTAGTGGCGGCGGAAGTCGCAGTGGAGGCGGTGGCGGAGGGGGAAGAAGCAGGAGCAGGTAGTTATGAGGATCAACACGGCAAATAAGATCGTCACTCACTTTTTTGTGCTAATTTTATTCACTATTGGCGGATGCTATACAGTATTGATGGATCCATCCAGGATGACATCGATGTCGGACGAATCTTCGGCGCCGACTTCCTCTCAGGATGACTATACGTCCGACATCTCTTATAATCAAAATTGTCTATCATGTCATAGTCAGGCGGAATTGGACAACAGTTACTATGGCTCGCAAAATGGTAGATTGATCGCCGCCCACGGAATGAGTATCGACCCGTACGGATGGCGGGCTCCATCGACAAGTTTGCCGTGGTGGTCCGGAGCGATTGCGCCAGTTCCGCCGACGGCGATGTCATCATCTTCATCGCCCGCGTCGGAAAGCGGACCTCGCCAGCGAACAACCGGCTCCACTCGCGGAGGCGACCAATCGCGTCCCGACATACATGCATCAACATCGGCACCCACAATCACAACAACCACAACAACTGCGCCTCCTCCTCCAACTGCCGATGCTGCCACATCGAACGGCACGACAACCGACCGCAGCAGGACAACAAGTAACAATTCAGTTCCACCGGCATCAACCACACGAAAAACTGGTTCAAATCGCGGAGGCGACAAGGATTAGGAAGCGAAGGATACCTATGAAAACAAATCACTTTGTATTTTCAACGATTGCTTTTCTCGGTTTAGCAGCTCTCAGTTTCTCTACGGCCCGTGCGCAGTTTGCGGATGATGCGTTGCGTTTTTCATCCACGGGGTATGGTGTTGGTTCACGAGCGCAAAGCATGGGCGGCGCGTATATCGGCGTGGCGGACGACTACAGCGCTACGTTCTGGAATCCTGCGGGTTTGGCACAAATGCGGAGGCTTGAATTTACGGGCGGTATTATCAATACGAACTATTCAAACGACGCAACCTTTTTTGGAAACACAACTTCTTCGACAAACAGCAGCACCGCGCTGGATAATATCGGTTTCGTCTTCCCGGTCCCTACATCACGCGGGAGCTTGGTATTTGCCGCGGGATACAACAGGGTGAACAATTTTACCACGGGGCTTGCGTTCAGCGGGTTCAATAACAAGAGTTCGATCATCCAATCGATAGACACAACCTACGATCAGTACGATATTCCTTTCCAGACATATCTGAGAAATTCAAACGGCTACACCGTTCTTCAAAACAATCTCAACCAACAAGGGACTGTCAGCGAGAGAGGAAGCATCGGCAATTGGGTGTTCTCCGGCGCAATTGACGTTCAGAAAAATTTATCGTTCGGATTATCTATAAATATCATGAACGGAACGTATAATTATGTAAGGAATTATATTGAAGCAGATTCGCGCAATCTTTATCAAAACACAGACCCAAACCTTCCGCTCGATTCTTTGTACCTGCGCTTCAATAAACTCTATTATGATAATACGATTACGAGCGAGTTGAGCGGTATCAACCTGATGGTCGGCATCATGTACAGGTATGAGGACATCTTGCGTATAGGTCTTACGATGAAAACTCCTACCTCAATCACAATTCATGAAACGTATTCCAATGCCGGTCAAAGTGTGTTTGATGACGGAGTGAGTTACGCACAATCGAACGATTCGTACAACGACTACGGAGTCCAAAGCCCGTGGGTTTTTGGGGCCGGGGCCTCGTACTCGCCAATCGAAGGACTTTTGTTGTCCGGACAGATTGAATATACCGATTGGACGCAACTTCAGTGGACCGACAACAGCTATCTTGAAAGCCAAAATATATCGTTGAAGCAGGAATTTCGCTCGACGCTCAATTACGCTGTCGGCGGAGAATTTGAAATTCCAAAAACCGATTTTCGCGTGAGGGCAGGATATTCGTTTAAACCATCGGCGTTTGCCGGCGACCCGACTTCGTTCGGCCAAACAACATTTACTGCGGGCGCAGGGGTTCTTTTGCAGGACAATGTCATGTTCGACGTTGCAGCTATGTTTGGTTCGTTTAAAACATTCCATAATAATTACGGCGATGCAGCGCTAAACCTGTCTCGTACCGATGAGAACATTTCCACTACTAACATAGATTTCACTGTCGCGTACAGATTTTAGCAGCAAGCTGCGAACCCGACCGAAGGGTTTTGCAGGAATAGATTTTCTGTTCAGCAACGAGAAGAGCAAGGCGTGAATTTTTTTCACGCCTTTTGTTTTATCGGCCTCTTGCTTAATGCGAACTTCGAGAAACCTATCGTTTCCCCCAAAGGACCTTCTTAGTCCATTTCGATGGTTCCAGACCATTTTTTTTCCACTTTGTTGGAAATCTGTGACTCTATTTCTGGGAAAAATCGAATTGTTGAATATATAAACGTTGATTTTTAAGTCATTTTCAACGTTTCTTAACAGCTGACTGACGAATATCCACCTCCACGCGATGGCACAAATATTGTAACTGTTGGATATCACTAGATCCTTCGTAGCGAACAAAAAGGCATGGTTTGGGGCCGTTAGTGGCGAGAGGATTTCAAAAACTTCGAAACGTGGAGAATACTATGAAAAGAATTGCTAATATTTCTAGACTGCTTTTGGCGATATGTTGTCTCGTTTTTCTGACGATGCCGACATTCGGACAAGTAGTAAAGCTAAAGGTTGTACCGATGTCCCCCGGAAAACTGGCAGCGATAGGAAAGAGCAGCCTCATGGCAACAACTGGGCTGAAAGTTATTGGGAAAGGGGCGCGAGCTTTCCTTTTGGCGGATACGACCGGATCCGGTTCATCCGTGGCGACCTCTTTCACCTGGTCGTTTGTTTCTAGGCCGACCGCATCTAATGCAGTTTTTGATAGCACGGGGAACAATCCAAAACAAAGCTTCACGGCAGACTCTGCTGGACAGTATATAGTAAGCGTCTCGATATCCGGCGGCGCCACAGACCAAGATACATTCTGGGTTAGCACGTATGCAGGATCGACTGGCGGATTTCCCGCCTGCGCTTCATGCCATGCTGGCTCGACTCCTCAAATCATGACGGGATGGCAATCTACAGGCCATGCCAATATTTATACACAAGGGATTATGGGACAACTGGAAGTGAATACATACGGCCTAGGGATGTATTCCTCAAGTTGCTGGAAATGCCATACGACGGGCTATGATCTCTCAGCGAACAACGGAAATTTTGGGTATCTCTCGCATAAAACTGGATGGGATACCACGGCTTTCAAGGGAAAGGCAAAATCCGGTAGCAGCTATTTAATCGCTAACGGCGACTCATCGATCTATAAGAACTTGGTAACAAACTATTCAGCGCTTGTTCCATTGGCAAGCATAGGTTGCGAAAGCTGCCATGGTCCAGGAGCGGGCCACCTCGGCGATGCAACGAAAATAGCCGTTTCTCTTGATGCTGGAGTGTGCCAGTCATGCCACGATGCGCCCCCCCACCATGTCTCGGGGACGTATTGGGCTTTGTCAGATCATGCTACGATGCCGCTAGCCGGCAAAGATGCGACTTCGGCGAGCTGCTTCCCATGTCATAGCGGCAGCGCATTCGTGAAATGGGTTAAAGACAGCAAGCCTGCAACAGATCCAAATTGGAATGCCGCCGCCGATGCCAGTTATCCGATTACTTGCTCTGTGTGTCATGATCCGATGGGTACAACAAATCCAAATCAGCTGAGGACTGTTTCCGTGGATACGCTAAAGAACGGGTACCATATCCCGGTCGGCGTGGGCGGCCTAGGCCAGCTTTGCATGAATTGCCATCGGTCACGAAATAATGTTGCCACGAAAGTTACAACAAAAGCTCCTTACTATGGCTTTTCAAGTCACTACGGCCCGCATGGCAACCCGCAGACCGACATGCTCTTGGGTCAGAACGCGTACCAGTTCGGAGACAGCAGCCTTACCGGGTTAGCAACTCATGCCGGCGTTCCAGACGCCTGCGTCACCTGCCACATGCCGGGAGGCGACCATACGCTAACAATGCAGGACACGGCTGGAACAGGTGTCATGCACGACCGCGTCGATGCTTGCAAGACTTGCCATGGACCTCAAATCCAAAAATTTGATGACATCAAGGCGAGCTACGATTACGATCGCAACGGAAGAATCGAAGGAGTGCAGACAGAGGTCGCCGGGTTGCTGGCTCAACTGAAAGCCAAATTGCCTATCGATCCTACGACTGGCCAGCCGATAACGGACTCGAACAGTGCAGACAGCCTCTCGGTCTATAACAGGCCGGATCTTGTCCAAAACCTCTATACGTACTTCTTTGTGGCCAACGACGGAAGCGGCGGTATGCACAACGCAAAATACACTGTTGCCCTCCTGCAGAAGGCTCTTGGGTTCTATCCGACGGGCGTCAGTGTTTTGAGTCAGAAAACTCCGTCGACGTATAATCTGACCCAGAACTATCCGAACCCGTTCAACCCAACGACGAATATTGAATTCTCAATTCCGCGTTCGGCGACGATACAGTTGAACGTCTACAATATTCTTGGCGAGTTGGTGAAGACACTTGTCAACGGCGACATTGTTTCGGGCAACTACAAAGTGACCTGGAATGGAACCAACAACCATGGAGTATCGGTTGCAAGCGGCATCTACTTCTATAGATTGGTCGCTGAGTCTCAAGGAGCGGAAAATTACGTCGTCACAAAGAAAATGTTGATGATGAAGTAATCTCAGTTTCATGCAAATGAAGCAGGGAAGGGCTGTTGTGGTCATCCACAACAGCCCTTTTTTATTGGCAGGTGACCAAGTTCAAAGTTGGAAGATAGACCTTCCTAAGAAGATCTTTGATAGGTGATTCAATCAAAAGCCATTTAAAAATGGCAGTAAAAAAGCCTCCGAACGACGTCTCAAGGCGGGCCGCTACCTTTTTATTGATTGTCGGCGCGCAAATAGCTATATTTTCTTATCTATCAAATACTTGCGCAAAATCTGATACATGGCATTTTCCGAGAATAGGCTCAAGGAACTCCTCTTAAAATTCAGGAGCAAGCGCATCGCGGTTGTTGGCGATGTCATGGTCGACAAATATCTTTGGGGAAGCGTAGCTCGCATATCTCCCGAAGCGCCCGTCCCTATTGTTGAAGTCGAGAAGGAGACCGAGCGGCTCGGCGGTGCCGCAAACGTTGCAAATAATGTCAAATCTCTCGGAGGATGGCCGCTGCTGATTGGCGTTGTAGGCGATGATGCCAACGGTACTTTGCTCACAAAACTTCTTTCGGGGCAAGGGTGTCCAATAGACGGGATTGTCAGAGATGCCTCGAGGCCTACGACGATCAAAACCCGTGTCATTGCTCATAACCAGCATGTCGTTCGAATAGACAACGAACAAAAACGCGAAATCTCGCCCGCGGTGCAAGAACAAATACTCTCTGTTCTCCGCAGTACTATCGCCTCCCTGGACGGTATCATCCTCGAAGACTACAACAAGGGAGTTATCGTCGCGCCGCTGATTCATCAGATTATTGAGATGGCGCGGGAGCATGGGAAGATTGTCACTGTAGATCCGAAGTTCCAGAATTTTTTCGAATATAAGAACGCTTCGGTATTCAAACCGAATAGAAAAGAAGTTGAAGAAGCCTTAGGGATGAAATTGACTTCCGATGAGAGTGTTCATGAAGCAGCGGTATTGTTGAAAAAAAAGTTGAACGCAGAAAATGTTCTCATCACGCTTGGCGAACAGGGAATGAGTTTGCTGGACAACCAGAATTCGCTCTTGCACTTGCCGACCCAGGCGCGCCATGTTGCTGATGTCTCCGGAGCCGGCGACACGGTGATTGCAACGCTCACGATGGCCTTAGCGTCGGGCGCATCAATTCATGAGTCGGCGAGCCTTGCCAATTTTGCCGGCGGCGTCGTTTGCGGAGAAGTTGGCATCGTCCCCATTATGCCGGACGCATTACTCTCAAGGGTTCTTTCCTTCCAATCCTAACGCTCGTAACAAATTATCGGAATCGCCATGGGAAAAGTATTCTCACTTTCTGAATTGATTGAAGTGCGCCATCGCTGGAAATTAGAACGAAGGAAGGTTGTCTTTACGAACGGCGTATTCGATATTTTGCACCGCGGACATGTCGAGTACCTTGCCGGTGCGAAATCAATGGGTGATGAGTTGATTGTGGGAATCAACAGCGATGCTTCCGTAAAAAAGATCAAGGTCCCACGCCGCCCCGTCGTCGGCGAAAGCGACCGGGCGTTCCTGGTGTCACAGTTAGTTCCCGTTGATGCTGTTTGCATCTTCGAACAGGAAACACCGTATGATATCATCAGCGTCCTCATTCCGGACGTCCTCGTGAAAGGGGCTGACTGGAAAGTGGACGACGTTGTTGGAAAAGACGTCGTCGAGCGTTTTGGCGGAAAAGTCCTCACACTCCCGTTCGTCCCGCTGCATTCGACGACATCGATTATCGAAAAAATAAAGGAGTTGTACTTCGGCCAAGAGAAAGAATAGATGGTCAGGAAAATCTCGAAAATATTAGTGTACGTCTGCCTCTCCGCGCTGCTAGTGCTGGTTGCGGTTACGGGCTTTACGCAGACGGCGCTCTTTAAGAAGACACTTCGGTCGACGATCTACAAAGTGGTGGAAGCCAACCTCAACGCATCGGTGTTTCTCGGCGAGATTAAGGGAAACCTCTTCACCGGCATTTCCATCGACACAATTGCTATTTACGTAAACAACGCGCCGTTTCTTGAAGCGCGCAATGCCGTCGTTCGCTACGACCCGCTTCCTCTCTGGAATAAACATTTTGCGCTGGGGAATGTGGAGATTGATAACCCTTCCGTTTCCCTCATCCGTTTTACCGACGGTACCTGGAATGTGGACCGGCTCTCAAAAAAGAAATCCGAGCCCGATTCAACTCCGTCGCCATGGGTCGTCACATTGAAAAGCCTGCACATTACCAACGGACATTTCCGCCTTATCGACTCAACTTCTCAATCGACTCATGAACTTCCAGATTCAGCTGCCAGGCGGACGTTCAATTTTTCCGATCTTGCCATCGATAACCTTAATGTCGAACTCTCGGCAACGATTTCCGAGCAGCAGCAAAGCGTCTCAATTAAGAATATTTCTTTTGTTTCCTCACGCGAAGGCTTTACGCTCACGCATTTTTCCGGCGATATCCGCCACGCTGCTGCGGCGTCTGAAATAAAGAACCTCCTTATCGTAACACCCAAGTCCCGCATTGAATTCTCTGCGAAAATTGCTTCCGTCGACGCGCTGAAGATCAAAGACATCGGCGCCCTCCAATTTGCTCCGGTTGAGTGTTCCTTGTTGCCGAGCACCGTCGCTGCGGAGGACTTGCAGCGATTTCTCCCTTCTCTAAATTTTCTTCGCGGATCGGTTCAATTGGAATGCAGAACAGAAGGCGAATTCGGCAGCATAAAAGTGAAAAAGCTTCATGCCGGCTTCAATCGCTCAATAATCAATCTCGAAGGGGGCGTCTTTAATCTTCATCGTCCAAACGATTTAACGTTGAACATCGAATCGAAAGGGACGGTTATTCATCCTTCGGACGTTCCCGAGCTTCTTCCGTTGTTCCATATTCCGGATTTTGGGAGTGCAGGACTTCTCAGCCTCGACTTTCATTATGTAGGTAAACCGCTTGACTTCCAAGTGACGGCGAATGCTTCGCTGCCGGCAGGAGACCTTTCGGTGAACGGGGGACTGGACCTTACCGGCGAGATGATGAAATACAAAGCTGTCTTCGGCGGGATTGGCGTGAATATGGCGGAATTCTTTTCGAACCCGTCGCTTCGTTCCCGCCTTAATTTTTCCGGAACGATTGAAGGAGAAGGAACATCGATTGAGGAACTGAATTCCAAAGCCGCGCTCACTGTAGATTCTTCATCGTTCAATGAAATTCCGATCTCACACCTCCATGCTGACATCGTTGGAGGCAATAAAGAAATTTCGTGTGATGCAAAACTTCAGTTTCCCAAAGGCGGCGTCAGCCTCCAGTCATCGCTGGATTATAGCTCCGCCGGGGCACCGTCGTTCTCATTCGGCGGAACATTTTCTCATTTTGATTTTGCGACGATATTCAATGATGACCATTATGCGTCCGATTGCTCGTTCTCGTTGAGCGCGAGCGGCAGGGATTTTCTCCGTGAAGACATGAACGGCGACCTGCGTGTGGAATTTTCAGGCTCTCGATTTGAAACTTACACCTTCGACAGCGCTCGAGCGGAACTCCATGTCGCCGCCGATTCGCTCGGCGACAAAACAGTCGGCCTTGTTTCGCCTATCGCCGATGTTTCATTGACGGGCAACTTCACTTATGCCGGCGTTATCAGTATGGTGAAATCGCATATAGCAGAGGTTCGGCAGGCGGTCTACAAACAGCGCGCTATTTTTGATTCTTCATTTGCCCATGCAGCGGAGAACGTGAACACGGGAGAAGATACAACGGCCGGCAGAGTCCCTTCCCCGCAAAACAATCTCCAGTATTCAGTCCATATGAGGAATTTGGAGCCGATAGCAATTTTTTTTAGGACGAAAACTTTTAACGCAATCGGCGACATCGGAGGATCGCTCCATGGCAACGGCGATACCCTTTCCGCTGAAGGCACGATCTCGGTTACATCGGCGAAGTATTCAATGGACAGCAGTTTCGTCGTTGTTGAAAACGGGTCGGTGGAATACAACGTTCAGAACATGGCGCGGGATAATCTGGTAGCGGCTGCAAACAGCTCGACGATGCAGGTACGGGTGAGTGCAGCTAATATCTTCGCGGGCAATTCGTATTTCCGAAACGCGGCGATTGATTTCAGCCTCCGTAACCGGCATGCAGAATACTCCGTGCAATGCGAGGCAGACAGCACGATCAAACTTGGCTTTGAGGGGCGAGCCCGCCTATCCCCCGAACTGTACGACCTTACCTTTGACACATTTTCTTTTAACTACGAGGGGTACGAACTCGACAACGCAAAACAATTCTCGGCTCGATTAAGCAGATCCGGGATCACTATTGACTCGACAACATTTACACATCAGGATGAACAGGTCATGTTCGGCGGTTCTGTCGGCTATGTCGGCGAGATTGCCGCGTTTGTACGGCTGCAGAATTTCGCTCTATCAAATATCTACCATTTTGGAAAATCTCAAAATTTCAAGTCGAGCGCCCTCTCATTCGGCGGGACGGTCAATGCGGACGGCCTGGTGAAAGGTACGATGGCAGAACCAGTGATCTCGTGCGAACTGGGAATATCAAATTTTGCTTACCGCGGGACGGAATTCGGGTTTGTGACCAGCAAGATAAACTACAGCAAAAGAGCCGCCGATTTTGCCGTTCAACTCTCCAAGACCCTGCAATCGAACGACAACTACGAGCTTTTCTGCGGCGGCTCGATACCGATGGACCTTGCATTTGAGTCCGTCGACAACCGCTTTTCTCTCTCCGGCATGGACTTCTATTTGAAGGCGCAAAACTTTGACATCAGCATTATCGACCCGTTCATTGAAGAACTTGACGAAATGAAAGGGACATTGGAAGGCTCCATTCACTGTACCGGGTCATTGGAAACGCCGTCGTTCGACGGAGGGATGGAATTGCAAAATGCAGAATTTTTGTTTCCAATGAACAATATGAAATATCAAACTGCTGGAAAGATTGATTTTCAAGGAAACCGTGTATCGTTCTCAACGTTTGCAGTGAAAAATTTGGATGAAAACTATTCCTCCGGCAAAACGACTTTTGGCGGCTATCTCACGCTCCGCGGGTTTGTTCCGGATGAATACCATTTGCGCGCGAAAGGCGAATTGAAGGTGCTGCAGGAATCGTCGCGCAATAGCGACCGGGGAGTGTACGGCGATCTGATTGCGTCAACCGGAGAGGACGGGCTCTCGTTTGACGGAACCTCCGCCGACTCGCGCTTGACAGGATCCTTGTACATCAAACAGGCATCGCTTACGTTTCCATCAACGCGCGAAACGTCGAACCTTGTCTCAGCGCGTTATGTGAATGTTGTCAGTGTTGACGATACCTCAAAGCAAACCCCGGATACGCTTCTCGGACCAAGTCTGTTTGCCTTTTTGCATTCGAAGAAAGATGTACGGACGTCGAATGATCCTTCTTTTCTGGACGGACTCGGCTACAATCTGACCATTCAGACCCAAGGGATTGTTCAAATCCGAATGATATTCAACCCGGCGACGAATGAAGAACTTTTTGCAGATTTAAACGGGAAATTGGAACTGAGTAAGGAAAAAAACAATGTCCGGCTGACAGGAACGATTACTGTTTCGGAAAAGTCCAACTATAAATTCTACAAACAATTCGACGCTTCGGGAACGCTGAAGTTCACCGGAAGGCCCGATAATCCGGAATTGGACATTAAAGCGACGTATACCGGCAATCACGTGAAGCCGGAAACCGCGGTACTGAAAACACAGGATCCAACTCAGAAAGAAACGGCATCGCCGTTGACGGAAAAAGTGGTAGTCACGCTGTCGATTACCGGTACGCGATACGATCCAAAAATAAAGATCGGCCTCTCGACATTCGACGATAACGGCAATGAAACAGAACGCACCGGCGACATTGAGTCGGATGCTATCTCTTTCCTTCTGACATCGACGCCGGGAAGTCCAGGAAAATTCCGCGACGATTTGACCTCAAACGATAAGCAGGGCATCGCAAACTCGCTGGGAGGCTCTATCGGAGGGTCATTGATTTCCGGTTTCACAAACACGCTTCTTTCAGGAATGATGCTGGATTTTCTCCGCGCAAACAACATCAGCGCGGTGAATAATTTCGAGATTTTGTATTCGGGTACATCGCCGGACCTCCGTTTGAGCGGTGTCATCGGCAACGCATACTGGACATTCGGAGGAAAAGTGTTCAACGATATCAACAACGCCAACGTCAGCGTACAATGGTCGCTTGGCTCTATCATCCAAAATGATAATCTGCGGAATTTCATGTTCGAAGTCGATCGAAAAACGGATCCGCTGGAAACGGTTGATTTACGCCGGCCGACAAACGGAGCGCGCGTCTACTATAAATTTGCTTTTTAAACCAGGGTGAGCGAGTTATGAAAAATATTTTAGAACAACATGTTGTAGATTTTTTCAATGCACACCCGCATGAGCCTTTCAAATCGCGCCAGGTGGCGCGACGATTGAGCATACGGGACGATGAAGAATTCCAGGCTCTGAGGGAAGTGCTCCATGCAATGGTGGAGCGTAACGTTTTGGCCCATTCCCGAGGGAAGGGATATTCGCGCAAGACGCTGGAACACGGCATCGAAGGAGTGCTGTCGATGAGCAAACAGGGGTACGGGTACGTTACCGTCCCCGGCTCGGAGTTCGGGGAAATTTACATCGGGCCAAAGTCGCTCGGTACAGCGCTCGACGGCGATACGGTTGAAGTCGCTCCGTTTGCGTCGCATCACGAGAAAAAGGGGGCAGAAAGAAAGAGCGAGGGCGAAATTGTGCGCGTGGTGTCGCGCGCTCACGACGAATTTGTCGGTACGCTTGAACAAAGCAAGAATTTCTTTTTTGTCGTTGTCGACGACCGAAAAATTCCTCGTGATATTTACGTGCCGCGCGAAGCACTGAACGGGGCGCAGCCCGGAGACAAAGTTGTCGTCGCGTTTGAATCGTGGGACAATGAGCAGCTTAACCCGGAAGGAAAAATTGCCGAAATCATCGGCCGCTCGGGGGACTCGAGCGCAGAGGTCGCGTCGGTCATTAAAGCGTTTCGCCTTCCGACCTCTTTCCCGCGCGATGTCGAATCCTATGTCAAGAATATTCCCGAAACAATTTCTCCGGAGGAAATCAAGCGCCGGCGGGACCTGCGCTCGATTATCTGTTTTACTATTGACCCCGAAGATGCGAAAGACTTTGACGATGCCGTCTCTATTGAGATGCTAGACAGCGCCACCTTCAGGCTCGGAGTTCATATTGCCGATGTGAGCGCATACGTGAAGGAAGGCACAGTGCTCGATGCCGAGGCGTTTAACAGGGGAACGAGTGTTTATCTTGCGAACCAAGTTGTGCCGATGCTGCCGGAGAAGCTTTCCAACGATCTGTGCAGCCTTAAGCCCAACGTCGACCGTTTGGCCTATTCGTGCATCATGGACCTGACCGAGAAAGGGAAAATCAAGAATTATGAAATTGTGAGGAGCGTTATCAACTCAAAACGCCGGTTCACGTACGAAGAGGTCGAAAGTATTTTGGACGCGGGTAAAGGAGAGCACGCGGGGGCGTTGTCCATGCTCTGGTCGCTTGCCCGTTTGTTGAAAGAGAAGCGGATGAAGAACGGCAGCATCGATTTCGATTCCCCCGAGGCCAAGTTCCGGTATGACGAGCACGGCAAGCCTGTTGAAGTTCGGATTAAGAGCCGATTGAAAAGCAATCAATTGGTGGAAGAATGTATGCTGCTCGCCAACCAAACGGTTGCCTGGCATATCGGCAAGTCAAAAAAAGAGGCTGATGTTCATCCGTTTGTGTACCGCATTCACGATTCCCCCGACCACGACAAAATAAGGGAATTAGCTGTTTTTGTTGAAAAGTTCGGCCATAAATTAAACGTCAGCGCCTCTGTTTCGTCAAAGGATTTACAGAAGCTGCTGAATGAAGTGAAAGGCACCCCGGAAGAAAATGTCATTAACAAAGTCTCGCTCCGCGCAATGGCGAAAGCGGTTTACTCTGAAAGGAATATCGGGCATTTCGGCTTAGCGTTCGACTATTACACGCACTTCACGTCCCCAATTCGCCGTTACCCCGACCTGATCGTGCACAGAATGCTGGATGAATATTCGAAAGGGATGACTCACGCTCGCCGGAAACATTTCATCGATACGCTTGCCCAAGTCTGCAAATGGTCTTCTGACCGGGAACGGGTGGCGATGGAGGCCGAGCGTGCCTCGGTGAAAGTGATGCAGGCAGAATACATGAAACAACATCTTGGCGATGAATTCGAAGGAGTGATATCGGGCGTAACGAATTACGGGATGTACGTTGAGATTAATGATTTGCTTGTGGAGGGGATGATTCATGTCCGCAACATCGGGGATGATTATTATGAGCATGACGAAAAGCACTATTCTCTCGTCGGCAGGCGAACCGGACGCACGTTTCGTCTCGGGGACAGTATCGCAGTTAAAGTGATCAAAGTGAACGTCGAAAACAGGGAAATTGATTTCGCCTGCATAGAGCCGGAACTTCCTTCAGCAGGGAAGAAGAGACGAAGAAACAGGTAGGAATCTTCTTCCAGCCCGCTACGTTGTAGGAAGTAGAACGCAGCATATGATGCTGCAACAAAGAAGCTATCTCCACACTCACTGAGGAATCTATGAGATTGCGCCTTTTGACGATTGGATTCTTGTTGGCTGCCGGAGTATTCTCCTCGACCGCCCAGGAAGCTGTCTTTGGCAAAAACAAAGTCAAGTATAAGAAGTTCGAGTGGTGGTACATTCAAACAAACCACTTCGATATTTACTTCAGCGATAACGGCGAATACCTGGCGACGTTTACCGCAGCTGCCGCTGAATCTGCGTATACTCTAATCAGCAAAAGCTTCCGGTACGAGATTAACAATCGAATTCCTATCATGGTGTACAATTCTCATAATGATTTTCAGCAGACGAATGTCTTGTCGGAATACATGGAAGAAGGGATCGGCGGCGTAACGGAGCTTTTCAAGAACAGGATGGTGGTGCCGTTCGAGGGGAATTACAAAATGTTTCGCCACGTTATTCACCATGAGCTGGTCCATGCCGTTTTCAACGACATGTTCTACGGCGGCTCGATACAGTCCATCATCTCTAACAACATCCGCCTCCAATTGCCGATGTGGTTCAACGAGGGCATGGCCGAGTATCAATCGCTGCGATGGGATACGAACTCCGACATGTTCATGCGGGACGCCACCATCCACACGTATCTTCCCCCGATCGAATATCTCGGCGGCTATTTTGCGTATCGGGGAGGGCAGTCGGTGTGGTATTATATCGCGAACAAGTACGGCGATCAAAAGATTTCCGAAATTTTGAACCGCATTAAGGGGTCGCGAAGCATCGATCAGGGATTCAAGAGCGCACTCGGTTTGAGTGTTTCCGAACTCAACGAGCGATGGCAGAAAGAACAGAAAGTATTGTACTGGCCCGACATTGCGAAACGGGAAGACCCTGCGGATTTTGCGACACGGCTCACGAATCACGTGAAAGAATCCGATTTTTACAATACGAGTCCGTCGATCTCCCCTCAGGGCGACAAGGTGGCCTTCATCTCCGACCGCGACGACTACTTCGACGTGTACATCATGTCTACGATTGACAATAAGATCACCAAGGTCGTTGACGGTCAGCGGACCAAGAATTTTGAGGAATTGCACCTTCTGACACCGGGCATTACCTGGTCCCCCGACGGAAAAAAAATTGCCCTTGCGGTGAAGAGCGGGGAGAGCGACGCAATATTCATTGTCGATGCGGCGACCGGCGATCAGGAAAAAATCCAATTTCAGTTGGAGGGAATCTTTTCCGTGGATTGGTCGCCAAAAGGGGACAAACTGGCATTCGTCGGAGACGACGCGAAACAATCGGATATTTATCTCTATGACATGGCTTCGAAAAATCTCACAAATCTGACCGACGATATTTTCTCGGATTCAGACCCGCACTGGTCCCCCGATGGGAAGACGCTTTATTTTGTTTCGGACAGAAAAGACAATGTTCATCGTACTCCTTTGTCCCCAAACTTCAAAATGGCAAAGTATGATTACTCGGAAGCGGATATTTATTCCTTGAACATTGAAACGATGGAAATGAAGCGCATCATCAGTTATCCCGGCAGCGATGCGAGTTCGCCGGTGATATCGCCGGATGGAGAAAAAATGCTCTACGTCTCCGACCGGAACGGCATCGGGAACATTTATGAACGCAATCTTCAGACCGGCGCGGACCGTCCCATAACCAATTCGCTGACCGGCGTCTTCCAGCTTTCGTTATCTGCCGATGGAAACAAGCTTTCGTTCGCGGCATTGAACGAAGCGGGGTTCGACATTTACCTTATGAAGGCTCCATTCGACAAAAAACTGGCGGTGACGGAACTTGAACCGACGGAATACTTCAAGCGCAGAATGCGATTAGCCCAGAAAACAACAACGACGCCCGGCGTTCAGGGAACGAAAGACTCTTCGAGTGTTGCGGCTGCCGTTCCGCCGAAAGACACCGCCGGGGTATACGGCGACCGTGTGCGCATCGATTTTCAGAACTACGTTTTCTCCGACGAGCAGCCGAAAGAAAAGATTTCTTCGTCGGAGGCGGAAACAGCAGGAAAACAAATTGAACCAAGCGATAACGTGGACGAACAAGGCAACTATAAAGTCAACAAATACAAGCTTAATTTTTCACCCGATATCATTTACGGCAACGCCGGCTACAGCACGTTCTACGGCGTGCAGGGAACGACTGAAATGGCTTTCAGCGACATGCTGGGAAACCACCAGATCTATTTCCTCACGAATCTTTTGTTGGATTTGAAGAACAGCGACTACGTCATCGCTTACAATTATTTGCCGACGAAAATCGATTACGGAATCGAGGGCTTTCACAGCGCGCGTTTTCTGTACCTGTACGACGAGACGGGAAACGTTTCCCTGTACCGTTTTCAGACATGGGGTATCGGTGTGTCGGCGTCCTATCCGCTGGATAAATTTAATCGCTTCGATTTCGGTTTGGCGTGGCTGAATCTGTCCAGGGAGAATCTCGACAACCCAACACTGGACCAGCCGACGGATGAGAGAAATCTGCTGATGCCCTCGCTCAGTTACATTCACGATACCTCGCTGTGGGGGTTTACGGCACCGAATAACGGAACACGGTATAATTTCACCGCAATGTTCAGCCCCGCGCTCACCGCCGGCGACCACTCGCTTGATTTTCAAACCTACACTCTTGATTATCGTACGTATGAGAAATTTTGGAAGGATTATTCGTTCGTTATTCGCTGGGCGGGGGGAGCGAGCGTGGGCAGGAATGCGCAGCATTTCTTTATCGGCGGAACGGACGGATGGATTAACCGTGAATTTGCGAACGGTGGAATTCCGATTCAAAACGTCGAAGATTACGCCTTTTTATCGCCGGCGCTTCCGATGCGCGGTTTTGACTACAACGACAAGAACGGCACAAAGTACGCGTTGATGAATTACGAGCTTCGCTTCCCGCTCATTCGCTATCTTGTAACAGGCGGGTTACCCATCGCGGCCCAAAACATCACCGGCGCAATGTTCGTTGATATCGGCTCGTCGTGGACGGATAATAGGGCGTATAGATTCTTTACAAAGGACGACCAGGGTAATTATACAGCGGAGGATTTGCTGATGGGCACCGGGTTCGGCGCGCGCGTTATTTTGTTCGGGTTACCGTTGAAGTTTGACGTGGCGTGGGCGTTTAACGGGCAGGCATTTTCTATCCCCATGTATTATATTTCACTTGGGGGAGATTTCTAGTGCCGTTTCAAATAAATAAGATTGTATTTGTAAAAGGATGTTCATCCTGAGCAAAGCCGCGACGGCCCCCCTTCGACGCGCTCCGCTTGCTCAGGATGAGTCGTCGCGGCTGCGTCGAAGGATAATCATACACATTAAAATACAAAATTTATTTTTGGAATAGGCACTAGAATTCGTGCCGTGTGATTTTTCGACCCGGAGGTCCGGCACGTTGAAAGTGCCGGACATTTTTTTTGGGATGCGGTTAGGCAGCCGTTTTCTTGATTTGACTACTCCAGTAAAGATAGAACGGGATTCCCGCCAGGAGCAGAAATAATCCCACCATAGAGTCGGCTGTTTGCTGCACTACCGTATTGTACACAAACCACGTCGCCACGATAATAAATGCTGCCGGGATATACGGATAGCCGGGCACCTTGTACGGTCGGGGAGTATCCGGCATTTTTTTCCTCAACACAAACACTGCTGATGCCCCGAGGGCATAAAAAATCCAACCGGCAAAAATAACGTAGGTAAAAATCTGGTCATACGTTCCCGTGAGGGTCAGAATAGATGCCCAGACTCCTTGAACGAGAAGCGAGGTTCCCGGCGTCCGGTACTTCGGATGAATTTTTCCCAGGCTTCTGAAGAAGAGTCTATCCTTGGCCATTGCGAAATATACGCGCGCCGTCGTCATTGAGGTAGCATTGACTGTTCCAAAAGTGGAGACCATCACCATCGCCGAAATGATTGCGCCGCCGTAGCCGTGAAAAATTCGTTCCATCACGTCCGCCGCAACGAGTTTTGATCCTGCGATTTCTTCGATCGGGAGAATAAACAGATAGGCGAGATTGGTCGCGACATAAATAACGATCACGATCAGGGTACCGAGAACCAGCGCCAGCGGAATGTTTTTCTTCGGCTCTTTCACCTCGCCCGCCAAGTACGTGAGGCTGTTCCACCCGTCGTACGACCAGAGTGTTGCGATCATTGCCACGCCGATAGCGCTCAACAATGCGCCGGATGCGGGCACTCCCCATAGCGGAAAGAAATGCGCCGTGCTTCCATGCCCCATGGTGAATGCGAGCACGATAATTCCCCCGATGGCAAGAATTTTCAGAAATGTAAAAATGTCCTGGACGAATCCGCCGATGTGAACGCCAAAATAATTCACCACGGCGAGCAATACGATTGCGGAAATTGCGACAAGGCTTACGCCGATGTCTCTTAATGGATAGATATTTCCGATGAATGGCAGCTTCCACGCTTCCAAAGCGGGGCTCAAGTGCGGGAGGTCAACGAAGTACCCGAAGTAACGGGCGAATGCAACGGCGATCGCGGCAATGGAACCTGTCTGATATACGATAAATGTTGTCCATCCATAAAGAAATGCCGTCAGGTCTCCGTACGTGACCCGGAAGAATACATACTGGCCGCCGGCTTCCGGAATCATTCCGGCAATCTCTGCGTTCGTCAACGCACCGGCAAGCGTCAGCAATCCTGTGAGAATCCAGACAAAAATCATAATACCGGGAATCTGAACTGTCGCCGCAATGCTCTGCGGTGTAAGAAAAATTCCTGAGCCGATAACGGAACCGATGACAACCATAATGGCCGATGTCAGTCCCAGCCGCCGGGCTAATGTTGGTTCAGTGTCCTGCAGTGTCATACGTTCTCGGGAAATGTGAAATATTATGGTTGTTCGTGGCGCACGTTGACGGGGGAAGCACCCGGTCTATATAAAGTGAACGGTGTTATTCTTCTCCACCGCGGCGATGCTCACGAACTTGTTCTCGAAGGAATCGGTTTACATCGAGCTGGAATTTGAGCGCATTCAACCGCCGTGCGAGAATCACCACGGTTCCTGCGGTCACTGTTTCCGCGGTACCGAGCATTGCGAGGATCCACCCGTTGTGCACGAACTGCGGGAACCACGCGAAAACGGTCATTGAAATGATCGGAGATAATATTCCTCCGATGAACAAGCCCAGGCGTGCCGGATTTGTGAAATCTTGTTTCACGGCGACAATCCAATGGCGGAAATTGTTTGGCAGCGAGAGTTTCCCTTCTTTCACCAAATCGTTCACACACTGTTCGTACATGCGAATGCTCTGAACCGCGGTTGTCAGCGAGAGCGCAACGGATGTAACTCCAAAGAGAAATCCTGCCCATGAAAGATCTCCTTTGTCAATTAAATGGTCGACTTGAAAGGCGCCGTATGTGGCAAGTGCAAACACGGGAATGAGAAGGCGTGAACGGACGATGAGCTGTTTCCATGTAAACCCGGAACCGCGCAGCGCGAACAATTCGGCCGTTTCTGCGAGAACGTCGTCCGTCGATGCCGCGACAAGCTTTCCGAAACCGCGCGTGTAGAGCTCGAGGACATGCGTAATCGGCCCGACAAGCAGCAGCGCTTTAATGATCGCTTGTCCCGTCGCTGTCCGCGTGTCGGCATTATCGAAAATCATGCGGCTTGTCACGTGGCGGAGAATGATCGGCGAAATGGCTTCATTCAGTTCGCCAATCAGTTTATTGTCAACTTCGGTAGCGCCAAGGTTTCCGTCGTCGACCAGGATGAATTTCTTGAAGTCCAGCCGGTGCGCAAGAATCACCGCGACTTCTTCGTCAAGGTCGACGCCGCTTTTTTCCGAACGTTCATGGTCGTAAGGAAGAAACACCGGCCTCGTTTGAGTCAAGAGCAACCGGGGAAGCCATGTGATAATGGTCTGGTGTTGGCTGAGTATTGCAATGTTGTTGATTGCGTTCAAGACGCGTTCGGGAGTTTTTTCTATTGTTCGAATGCCGATTGCCTTGCCGCTCTTGAAGATTCTCTCTATGCGGTTTATCAGCGACGGGTCTTTTTGCAGGGCATAACGGAGTTCTTTCGGAAGACGCCGAGGAAATTCCAGCTCTTCCTTCAACGAGATAACATGAAGGTTATATAATCCGACAGGAGGTTTCTTTTGAA
>Ga0265323_10000190_pt1 | contig 36957 bp, 53 predicted proteins | sample 41225metaG_FD_193580 | JGI IMG/M metagenome (GOLD analysis project Ga0265323, IMG submission 193580) | Rhizosphere microbial communities from Carex aquatilis grown in University of Washington, Seatle, WA, United States - 4-12-25 metaG | ecosystem: Host-associated > Plants > Roots > Rhizosphere...
TCTTCAATTATGATGAGGTATGCTGAGGACCCTGCAGTTTTTGAAATTCCTAATATTGGGCACGAAATATATGTTTCTCAATTTGTGGACGCTTGGGTAAATTCAAATATAATGCTGAGTTAAAAAAGGAGTTTTTATGGGTTATTCTTTTGATGACTTTTTTGAAGAGCATGTTGTCCCTAAATTTATGGAATTCTTTAAAGACATTGATTTTGCTGAGGGAAAGGATGTCGATAAAGAAATTTCCGATCGGTTTTTTGATATTTTACGATCTTCTATCCAAATGCAATATCGAGGAGGTGATCTCGCGAGGAGGTTGATAGAGGTCGCCATCAATCCTGATGGCGAAGAGCTAAGTCCTGATCTATGCATTAGAAAGTTCTTCAATCAAAAATACGATGATATGGAATTGGAGCTTAGAAAAATTGAATATTCTTCTATCGATGGTACCATAATCAATGTGAATTACCGCGGTGAAATGGAAGAGCAGGAACGAGAAGAGAAACTGATTGGACAGTTAGCCGATAAGAAATCGGGAAAGTTTTAAAGTGTGACTGAAATAGAAGAAATATTAGTAGAATTCCAAGCTGAGGGGATTACCCAAACCCAAATAGAGCGTACGCTATATTTAGGTCAAGGGTCTTTGGACGTGGGTAATTTAATCAATGAACCGGAAACTACAGCCTTACTTAGGATAGTAAGGGCCTTCCCTTGGTTGCTTGAAGTGGCAGAAAAAAGATTTGATGAAAATGAGTCAAAACGAATATTGTTGCATCAGGCTGTTGATGTGATGGTAAATAAAAAAATAAATAAGGAAAAGTAACACACCTGTGGCCGAGTGGTATATGGCGCCAGTCCTACAAACTGGTTTTTCTCAGGTTCGAATCCTGACAGGTGTATTTTATGAAAGAAAATAGTTACGCTTTTTTCAATAATCGTCGATGTGAGTTTCATCCCCGCGGTGTTTCCGGCCACACGACCCAGAGACCGGATATGATTTCGTTAAGAAGAAGCTTTCTTTTTCTTAAAAATCTCTCTTATAAGAACTAAAATTCTTGGTTGTTCTGGCTCAATATATTCAATTATCTCATCTGCTTTTTCTGATAAAAATTCCGCGAGAGTCTGTTTTGAAAATATTTTCAGTAATAGGCGAATCATTTAAAATAAAAAATATTAATGAATAATTGTAGAAATATATTGACAATTCCTTTTTTATCCGTTATATTAATAGTATGTTTAAATTGATCCCCAATAATAATCCAAACCAACAGCCGAATATGCCTATTCGGAGCGGAAGGGTTATTTCTTAAAAGGATCTCAAAAAAGAAAATAACAAGCCTCTCGCTCCGACAAGGATCGAGAGGCTTTTTTGTTTATTGGCAGGTACGCAAATTGGCAAGCGGACAGACTGTTAATCTGTTGACTGTGGGATCGTCCCCCACCCTGCCAGCCATTTTTATCTAGGCGTGGCCAAATTGGTAAGGCCCTCGGCTTGGGACCGAGAAATTTGTCAGTTCAAGTCTGACCGCCTAGACCACTTTACTGGGGTGTAGCTCAGTTTGGTAGAGCACATGCCTTTGGAGCATGCCGTCGGGCGTTCGAACCGCTCCACCCCAGCCATTTGTAATTTATTGGGATGTAGTTCAATGGTAGAACACTAGCCTCTGGAGCTAGCCGTTTGAGGTTCAAGTCCTCACATCCCAGCCATTTAGGAGAGCCGTAAAATTTAAAGATGGTACATCCAAGATTATAGAATTGAGTAAAGCTACAGCAATTCGATCTGAAGTTGGTCTGCTCCATTTGGATAAGTTTAAGGACGGAACATGGCGGTTAGCATTTAGCAATGATATAGCTGAAGATTTTAGCAAGATAACATCTTTAGATATGATTAGAGAATAAGTGTGACTGTATAATGAATTCCGATTCTTGGAAAACAAACCGAATGAAAAAAACTGAGCCTAAATCTAATAGGGCGGCTTGGTGTTTAAATTGCGACCGTGACTTGACAAGACCAGGAGAAAGATGTGGGACCCTGTGGGTTTAAGGAAAAAACCAAACATAGGAAACCTTGATTAAACCAGGTGATGTAACACTTTAAAACAATGTTCATTGCCTGGTTTATTTTCTGTGCACTGATCTGAGTGGGGACATCTCGAGCAGAGTTCTGGACTAAGAGATAACTCCGTTTGCATAGGAGTGAAATTTTTTTTGATTCCTTCATCTCGGGTTGGATGCAAACTTATCTCAGGTTGGTTTTCTATTGCTTCTGCCTTTTTTTGTTGGGCTTTTAATATGCCGTAGCGATCGAGCCTCTTTTTTTCTTCTTTTGGATATATGCGTCTAGACTCAATAGAATATCCGCAACGTTGTAGGGCCCCCTGCAAGAATCCAAAACCGCAATTTGTTCCTAGCCATTGGACGAAAGTAGCTAAAATCCTATATTCTCTTGTGGATAATTTATAAACGCAGACATTGCCTCCATAAGGAATGTCGTCGGTATTTTTACCGTCAAAGTTATTTGCAGACTCCTTTGAAACTATAAAAATTTCTTGGCCGATACCGAAACCGGTGTGTGGGGAATTTTCATGGTCCCAAGCTTCTTGGAATGCTTTTTCTGGATTTACTCGGCCATCGCCAAAATCAAATTCAGTCCTTTCCCAGCAGAGTCCAAGATTCCTTTTTTGATTTAGCTTTGGCTTTTTGTAAGGAGTCATTTTGGAGTCATGTACAGTCTGTTAAGATCAAAGCATACAGAGCTTGTGGCCGTGTCAAAACAGACTAACTTTTTTTCGTAGCACTCTTGAATTCCAGGCCATATCCCAGTCCATATATCCTCTCCGCAATTTCCACAATTACAGCCGAGTCTCTGGGTCATTTTATGGCTTTTTGGATTGCGGCACCGGGCCACGTCACAGCCCTCTATATGATTCTGACCTGGAGGAACTCCACAATCGTGGCAGGATCCTTTTGAATTCTTTTTTTCTTCAGCAAAGAGGCCGTCTAAAAGCCACTGGGGTGGATTATCCATTGGATAAAACATAATATTCCTTACATTATTTTCGCGGTTGAGTCCCAATCCGTGTACAAGAAATTATCAGGCCTGTAGACGAGCGATTTTATGGTGCTTGCTGTATTGTTTTGGGTGCATGTAGATGTTGAGACTGTGACTCCATCGATATCGTAAGGCTGACCATTTCCATACCAGTTTAATTTCTTACTCCGTTTATGGCCTACAATTTTAACGTGAGCAATAGAGTCGAGAGCTTCAATTATAGTTTTTTGGGGGATTCTATTTATGGTTGCCCATTCGCTGTCGCTACCTTTTTCTTCGGGAATCCACAGCTCTCTAAAGACAATAGATGAGACCCCGAGATCTTTGTAATACTGAATATAGTGGCTCATATCTATACTCAGCCTGCCATAGTCCTGCCATAGCTCCCCTATCCCTTCCTTACATACAACACAGCTTAGTCGGATTACGAGGCCTAGATCGGTTAATCTCTTGAAAAGGGTTTTGTAATCTAATTCAAGACCATACAGTTCTTTGCATTTCTCTGGAATGTAATGGGGAACTGTAATCGTAATGTTGGTCAGATAAGGCGCCAGCATTTCGGAAAAATCTCGGCCGAACGTGGGCGGTTTCAGGATCTCCGAAGCATTGGTATGTAAATCAATTTGTCCAAAATGCTGTTTGCAGAGCCACAGGATGTTCTCAATGTTGGTCCAGCTCCCAAGTAGGGTCTCTCCGCTCGACGTGATTATAGCGGTAGAGGCGCCTCCATCCTTGGCATATTTCAGACATTTTTCAAGCTTTGGTAGATTAATGCCAGGTTTTTTCATGTCTGTTCGGATATCGCTGGTCATGGCTGCAATACAATATTTGCATTTGGCGTTACACCCGACGTCTTGCGGGACGACTGAAATGGAATTAATGTGCATTTTTAGATCCTTTTCCTATATGGTCAAATCTCGCTGAAATTGAAAAGAAAACCTCCTAATCCAGTACAAGACGGGACTTACTTATTCATTTGAAAGGAAGCAACCTTATGAGTGCTTCATCAACCGACGCTCCCCGCTTAGAAGAAGAAATAAGCCTACTCTCAAGTTTTCGTCGAAATTCAATTTTCTTTTTTATTTCTGCCACTTTCTTCTTGTGCTCATTCTTAAGTTTCAAGGGCTGTAAAGCCGGCGTTTCAATTTTTCCAAGTTTGATAACGATATCCGGGGAAAACGAAAACCCACTTATACTTTCAATGTCGTATTCTTGGCCATCATACCAGATCTCGATATTTGCATTTTCCCGGTCGACCGGTTTCACTTCTTTTTGCAGTATGCTGATCAATGTTTTAACGTTCATGCCAGGTGTACCCCTATTCATTATCGTTATCGTTAATTATTGTCCATTCAGTGTTATCGTTCTCGATATCTGAAGAAGTTAACTTTTTCCAATTAAGGATTGTTCCAGTTTCGAGATCAATTTTGAGATTGACGTAATCACCGCCATTTCCCGGCAAGAAACGGGGAACATATCCGCTATGCTCGGCGACCACGGCACCATTTTCTGCTTTTAATTCTGAAAAACAGAGGTCGCTACATTTGGCGTTTATAGAAATGCTCTGGATTTCAACTTCTTTTTCGTTGCCTTCGGTGTCCAACAGGGTTACTTTCATTTTTACTGCTCCTTATCCGTGTTTAAAGGGCTCACCAGCTTATCAGTCACTGGGCGAAAACAGCACGAGCATTTATGTGTGATTTTCCTATGTTTTATATCATCTTTGTCGTATTCACCCCATTGTACATTACCTATATGGTGACCGGCCAACCAACATAGGAAACTTCCCCATTTATTTTGTTTGGTCTCAAGCATTATTAGTAGCTCCTTTTAATTCATGGTAATGTCGGGTAAAATAGCATCCGTTTAAAGTCTCGCGTAAATCAAAACCAAAACAACGTCTTGAAATTGCTAATATTGGAGGAGCCTGTACCCTTTTAACAACGCCCATGCCTTTAAAGGCCTTGTACCAGTGCTCTAGGTCCTTGCAGAATTCCTGCTTGTTTTGGAAAAGGTCATACACGCTCTTGCCTTCAGGTATGTGGAGTTTCTCATTGATCGTGCCATCGATATACCATTCAAGATTCTCTTCAGGAGTAACCCGAAGCCACCACTGCATCCAGGATTGAAAAAGGCGATCGTGGTACCAAAAAATGAGCGGATCTCCTTTGCCCTTATCCACGTCATGGTCCTCGGAAAGCTCCGCGGAGGCATGCACGGTAAAAACCTCTTCGGGAAGTAAATGATATTTTTCGTTGAGATGCCGGCCAAGGGCATAAACTTGTTCTTTCCACAGGTCTCCGATCGTGCATAGAAATCCAGATAAATCCCCATAGAGAGTACAATACGAGATCGTACTTTCGCTTTTATTAGAGTTGCAGGGAAAGACTCCGCCCCAGGCACTGGCCACGGCCGCGAGGATTCGGCTCCCCCGGTCCCGGGCTTGGACATTTTCCAAGTGGAATGAAGTTAAAGCTAATTTCTTAACAGGAACATCTACAAGATCTTTAGCGAGAACAGGGTAAATTGTTAAATCTTGAATTTGTTCTAAGGTTAAATCGACCGAGTTTTCAATGCTTATAGAAGTGTAGTAGCACCCTATGCCCCTGGCAATTTGCTCGGCGATATCGATTGTAGTCTTAGAATTGTGCTTTGATGGCATATTGACTAGGAGCAAGTTTTCGGGCCCAACAACTTTGGAATAGAGCACGGCCGAGACCGCGGAATCGATTCCTCCGGATAGCCCTATAACTACTTTATTCGTTCCACAGGCTTGTAAGAATTTTCTTGCCCCGTACATAAGGGCCTGTTCTATTTCCTCGATCTCGGTCTGGGGCAAGGGCGCGATATTACCAGGTAGAATATCTCCGTTTTCGTAGTTAACATACAGCAGGCACTCCTCGAACATTGGGGTATGGGCTACAATTTCCCCTTTTTTGTTATAGGCGACGGAAGAGCCGTCAAAAGTATAGATATTTTTGCCGTTGTTCTGAATGCCTACGCAGTTGACGTAGATAAGAGGAATTGAATTTCCTTTTGCGTGACCCTCGCCGAAAGTTTTGTTTCGGCTTCCGTTTTTTCCGATAGTGAAAGGGGATCCGCTAATATTGATTATTAGCTCGGCACCGTTGTCCGCATAAGTTTTAATAGGATTTAATCGATAATCCTTCGACCAACCGTCTTCACAAATAGAGAATCCTATGGAGATCCTATCTAATCTAGCTGGTCTGAAATAACTTTCGGAGAAACATTGGAAGTCGCCTTTAAAGGCTTCTTCAGAGTGTGTGAAATGACGAGGCTCTTCAAATTCCCTGTAATTGGGGAGAAGAGATTTGATATAGTAAGGGGTGTATCCGGAAAACATCCTTAACTTTTTATTTTCGGCGCAGAACAAGGCATTAAATTTTCTTGTTCGACCATCTTGGTGGGTCTTACCCCCATCAATGGCGATATTACCGAAAACGATTATGATACCATCGGCCATCTCCCGAATTTGTTCTCCGTAGGCTATACAGTCTTTAAGATATGCAAGTTCCTCCCAAGTGTCCCCAATAAGATAACCAGGAATACAGAGTTCTGGAAATACGATCATATCGGCTTTTTGACTTTTAGCCTGGACAATGGCATTAGTCATTGTCTCATAATTTTTATCGGGACGACAGGGAATAACTTCAATTTGAGCAAGGCAAATTTTCATGGTTTTTTCTTTCTAAGAACAACGCCCAAGATTAGTTCTTCCACAACCTCCTGAGGAATTATTTGGCCTGTGACAACTATTTATCGGAAAACCGTATTCTTGTAACCATCCGGCTACTATCTGTCGATCGCTATACATAACTTGGGAATATTTCTTCCTGTCGGGTCTATAACCGGAGGCTTATTAGGATCGACTATACCACAGGTAACTCGGACGATTACTTCCACACCATCAAAAGGTTTGTATGTTATAGGAACCTCGCATCCATCTTTAAAAGGGTCTACAGAAAGGCCTATAAAGATATCTCTGGCACTAACGTATAAAGCCGGGCAGTCTTGAAGCTCTGCAAACCTGAGTTTGGTGACTCCGAGTCTTCGCACCATTCCGCACATGGCCTCGGCCTCAGAGCAAGTATCCACGTACCCCTTAACTAAATTACAATTAATGCGAATTTTGTTTGCTCCAAAGGCATGAATGGACTTATAGAGAGTGTCGCTATTAAACTCAATTTTGGTTAGTTCTTTATGTTTGGCGGAAGTGCTGTGGTGTATAGAGATATTCATACCTTTGATGTAAGGGGTCATGGCTGAGGCCAGGTCCGGGGTCAGCAGGGAGCCGTTGGTTGTGAGGACAATGTTGATGTCCTTCCGGATAAGGGAGAGGAGTTTTACGATATCGGGGTACAATAAAGGCTCACCACCAAGGATCAGCACGGTTTGAATGTTCTGGGCATTAATTGTCTCGGCTAATTTCTCAGCGCTGGCCGTGTCCTTGGGGGAGTAGCCTTTAGCTTCAATGCAGAAAGGACAGGCGCCATTGCATTCGTTGGTCAGTTTCAGGTCTAGGCATTTCCCGTATTTCCCGGAACAGGGATTATTCGGGTTACAGGTTGGGCCTATTTTTCCAAGGGCTACAGAATAGCGTCCCATTTTACACCTCTTCTTCAGGATCATCGGGGAACCATTGCCATTGAAAACGAAGCATTTTATTCTCCTCTTTTTAAAGTTTTTTATTTTATTTCAAAAACAGATTTTAAATAATTTATGTAGTTATCGTCAGTGCACATGCATTTACCGGACGAGTCAGACAATTTTGCGACTGGACGTCCGTTTACTTCGACAAGTTTAATAACAATGTTAAGTGGCGTTCCTACAACATCGTTTGTTAAATTAGTGCCTATTCCGAATGTGGTTTTTAAATCGGATTTGGCAACTTTCCATATTTCAACAGCTTTTTCAACGTTTAAGCCATCGCTATATACGGCGATTTTAGTCTTGGGGTCTATTTCAAGTTTCTTATAATGGGCTATTAATGCTTCAGTCCATTCAAATGGATCGCCACTATCATGTCGGCACCCACTGTATAAGTTGGCAAAATAGCCATCAAAATCTTTTAAAAATGCCTTAAATCCTAATGTGTCGCTTAAAGCGATTCCAAGTGAAGAGCGATATTCATCACACCATTTCTGGAGCATAAACTTCTGGCTATCCAAGAGTCTTGGGCCTAAATTTTGCCCGGCACAAATCCACTCATGGGCCATAGTTCCTAGTATTTTGGTCTTGTGTTTCATAGCGAGCCATACATCGGATGTTCCTATAAAATTATCTGGGAGTTCTGTCTTTAAAATTCCAATTATTTCATCGTGCCAATCTCTTGAGTATCGGCGACGGGCTCCAAAATCAGCGAGTTTAAAAGAGGAGTCGACATTGTCTTTTAAATATTTTATTTTTCCATATAATTTTTCGCGGGCAATCCTAAGAATACGGTAATCTTTTCCAAATTGGTTAAAATAGACTTCATTAATGATTGAGAGTACGGGGACTTCAAACCATATGGTAGAAAACCAGGGGCCTTGAATTTCAATATTCAGATCCCCGTTATTATCAGATATTTTAATGAAATCTTTATTTAATCGAATACCCCGTAAGAATTCTATAAAGCTAGGTTTTAAAAAAGGTATTGTTTTTAAATAGGCTAATTCTTCATTTGTGATCTGAAGGGTACATAGAGCTTCAATTTCTGATTGAATCTCATTAATATATGGTGTAAAGTCAATACCTTTATTACGACATTTAAATTGATACTTTACCATAGCCGTGGGGAAATTATGCAATACGGCCTGACCCATGCTATATTTGTAAAAATCGGTATCTAAAAAGCTTTGAATAATCATTGTTGTTCCTTTTCAAATAACGAAGAAATAACTTTCCCTGACAACATTCCTGGTACAGGCTTCTTAATTGTCTCGCTGCCAAATGCGTGAAAAACTGGCTCCGGCAAAGGGAGACTCATAATTGGTGAGGCATATACCTGTATAAGAGCATCATCCGGTAAACTGTTTACCCAATTTTTTAGTTCTTTGGCTTTCATTGCGGTTCTTTCTTCATTATCTGAGGGATGCTATTCTATCTATTTCTATTGTGATACTAAAACTATTCTTTAGAAAAGTCTTGGCACTCATTAAAAATGCCAAGACTTTATTATTATACCATTGCGAAGGACAGATTAAGCTGTTTTTTTATCGGCTTTTAATTTTTCGAAAAGTGCCGATCCTTTGCTCGTGCCCAGGACCTTATCCGCTTTTTCTGCGAGTGACGTAGCATGATCTTGTGACTGCTCTACCATTGCCGAGGAAAAAGCAAGTTTTTCGTCGAGTTTCCGGCGCCGTTCTTTGAACTTCTCTACTGCCGAGCCCGAGGAACCGGCATTAACATGAACCAGGGTTTGATTACCACTGGTGACGTCTTGCTGGGTCTTCATGATTTCAAGTTCGTTATTGCACTCTTGTAGGTGATCTTCAAGAGCGGTTTTTGTGTCCTCTTGCTGGGCAAGGAGTTTTTCCTGCTGGGCCACGGCCTCGGAATTGATTTTAAGCCTTGCTTCCAGAGCTTCGATCGAGGCACAAATTTGCTTGGCCAGGTTCTCGGCCTCGGGCGTGGCTTTGGCGACGAGCTGTGTAGCTTTGTTCGTATTAGTGGTGATTTGGTCGTTGATATCCTTTATATCACCGTTGAGTTGAGAAACACGGGCTTTGATGTGCCCGATATTTTCTTGGACCGCGGTATAATCCTTCTGCATATCCTCGAGATCGTTTTTTGCGAACTCAACGAGATTGGAGCTTTCGATTTTATCACTGGCGACGCGATCTTTTGCACGGAACCAACCACCAAGTGTTTTTAAAAGAGCCATAGCGTAACCCCCTTCTGGGATTTGAATGTTATATTATTTATGAAACATTTTGACTTCGTGATCTTTGATCTGGCACCCATACCATATTTCGAGAAACCCTTTGGTAGCATCTCCTTTCCAATCGATCAGACAGAAATTATTGTTGCCTTCATTTTTATCATTGGTAAAATATTCTCCAAGAGTGCAGACGCCTTCGACTCCGGTCGTGTCCTCGTACTGGACGCCAAAAGTTTCGGTCTGTAGGTCCCAAGTAACAGCGAATGTCTCGGTTTTGCCGGCTATACTGGCCTCGATTCTTTTGGCCAGGGCTTGTTGATCCTCTGTGAGCAAGCAATAGAGAGGACAGGGATCTTGATTACTTAATGCTTTGTGTAGTGGGGCGCCGGTATCCATATAAAAGATATAGACCTCGAAGTTAGTCCAGTTAGTCCCCATGGCCTTGACCAAGATCATGAGCTGTTGTTGGTCGGCGGGACTCTCGACGATATATCCGATATACTTGAAGACACCGTTGGGTTCAATGTACTGGCGAACTTCCACAATAGGAAAGTCAACGGACATTTTGTTAAACTCCTCCATTGTCTGCATGTCCGAGAGAGTGACGATATCACCGACTTTGTACCCTGAGAAATCTGCAATTGTTTTAGGCATAAAGTTTTCTTTCTATATCAACATTTTTGAAAGGAAGAAGACTCCAAGGCCTATTATGCACATGACCCCGAGAATAATTAAGATGGTTCTTCCAACGTGGTGATAGACGTTCGACTCTTGATAAGGCTGTTGGTATACATTCTGAGGACCGTAACCATACCCACCATTATTTAGCATTGCATCGGTCACGACCATGTAAGCAGCCATATCGAGAGGGGTCCATACTGATCCAGAATAATAGCCGTAGCCTCCTCCGTGAAAAACAACATTATATTGTACACCACCGCGAGAAATGTTTCCAGGGATGTACTCTGGTCTCCTGGTTGGTTCGGATGCAAAAGAGTTTGAGTATTTTGAAGCCTGTTGCTGACGGTATGCCGAGGCCGCGCTAGCTTGTGATGCGTATTTTTTGGCCCCCATAGCGTCCTGCTTGGCCATTGTATTGCTCAATTTGGTATTGGCAACTGCAACGGGTTTTGCAGAGGTACTTGAAGAACTTGAGGAAAAAGTTGATGTAGTTTTTGATACCGATTTTGAGACAGGGCTTGATGACCTTGAAGAAGAGAAACTAGAACTAGATCTTGAAAAAGAACTTGAACTCGATCTGGCTACGACATTTGTTTGGAACACGACGAGACTACAACACAATAGGGCAAGAGCCCATTTCTGAAACATACTAGCACTCCTTTTTTTGAGGTTGTTTTAAAAAAAGTTTATTTTTTTGGATGTCCGAAGTATAATACTTATACGACGATCAGTCCTACACCATTATTTTAAGATTGGATATTTTATGCTCACCGACAAAAACAAATTGTTGAAAATCATATCAACACAATTTAAAAGAGACTTGGATAAAATTGATTTAAATGCTTCTTTCTCTGAAATGGAATCCGATTCATTAGATACCATAGAATTTTTAATGCGCTTAGAAGATTCTTTTAAAATTACAATTTCAGATGATGCGGCACAGAAATTCAAGACCCCTCAAGATGTTTTAACTTATCTTGAGGAACACATTATTCCTCTGAGTAGCCTGGAATAATCTATTCTTGCTTTACACCATCGAAAAATAATTCGATTTTCTTTATGGGCACTTCAACAGGAGTCCCGTTTTGGACTTCAAGTTTTAATACAGGGTCATTGTCGACGATCCCATATAGAGTATCCTTATCTTTAATACTATTGATCCGAATCCATAAGTGCTCTTTTTTTCCGGTCTCTATCTCCTGAAAACACATTTTGACGTGGTTCCCTATAAAACGGGACGGGTCCCAGGTTAAATATTTGTCCTGTGGTCTGGAACTGTGTTCCGCACAGGTGTAAAAAATATTTTTTTGTGATTCCTTCATGATCCTCATGAGCGGAAACCACGGGCCTTGTGCCCGTGGAGGAAGCGAATAAGTCTCAAAACCTATCCAGGCTCTCTTCCGTAATTATCTATCGATATTCATTACATAGGTATAAAGGAACTTATGTAATGAAAGTCATCCGTACTACTAAAATCAAAATCAAGGGCTCGTCCAAGGCTCCCGAGACAATTAAAAATTATCTCGAAGCCCTCAACTGGCTTAGTCCTATAGCCTTTGAATCCAAGGAGTTGAATGCGAACCGTCTCGCCAAGGCCTATTACCCAACCCTTCGAGGCCAATTTCAACTTCCGAGCCAACTTGCATGCAGTATCTGCAAGCACATTACTGCAACCTATCAGGCTGCCAAGTCCAACAAAAGATGGACCCTTGCTACCTTTAAAAGTGCAACACTTCCAATAGTCTGGAAACGAGACTTTAATAAATCCGGGAAAGGCGTTACCCTTTGGGGTGAGCGCATTTCTTTGCACCATCCCTATATCCCGACCAATACTTGGAAGGACTCGAAACTTAAACAGATTAAAAATAAATTGTATTTGCTTCTTAGTTACGAGAAAGAAGTTCCAGAACCAAAAGAGACCGGATGTATTGTTGGAGTAGACTCCGGCATCAAGCGAATGCTTGTTGCCTCGAATTCTTCCAATAATGAGCCCTTTTTCTTTTCTGGAGGAAAACTTAACCACTTGAGAAAATGTATCAGGACCCGTAGGTCTTCTGTTCAAGCCGTAGGTACCCGGTCGAGCCATCGCCTTTTGGGGCGAATGGCGCACCGCGAAAGGGCCATTACGGAACATCTCTTGCATGTTGCTTCTAAAGCCTTGACCCAGTATGCTGAAAAGTCCAATGCTCGAGTGGTCGTGTTCGAAGACCTTAGCAATATTCGAGAGGCCTCTCTGAAAAAAGGAAAAAACCTTCGAGAGAAAGTCTGTCGCTGGCCCTACGCATCTTTGCAGTTCAAGGCGGGCTATAAGCTTGCCGAGAAAGGCATTGGGACGGAGATCGTGGACCCGGCCTATACTTCTCAGGGCTGTCCAAGATGTGGCCATACTGCTAAGAAGAACCGTAATGGTTTGCGTTTTCGATGTGTGGCCTGTGGCCACACGAAAGACGCAGACCTGAACGCGTCTGAGAACATCAGGAATCGATATATCCTGCGAGAGCAAGGCTTTCGCAGGATGGGGTCCGTAAACACCCTTGAAAAATCGGGATTGGAAGTACTTGAAATGATTTCGCATAGCGTTATCTGTTCAGGGTCTCAGGTTTAAAGCCACGGGCCTTGTGCCCGTGGTAGTTTACTTTACCCCCACTTTTTCAAAACCCTCTAAAGAGAGCATCTTAACAGTGTATAAAAACTGCCCGTACATACGATAAATTGTTTCCTCAGGGACTTGGGCTCGGTCTCGGCCGGAGAAAAGATCGTCCATGACCCTTTCCCAGGCGGTTTCAGGATCAACAGGGAAAATTTTAGCCTTTATTTTACAGGGTGGAAGTCCCGTTATAAAGTCCCTGCGATAGCTAGTATTGACGTTGGTGGCGTCCAAAATAACGTTGGTCCCGTGTTCAAGACAGCCTCTTGTTATGTCTTTAGCTTCTTGCCATGTTTGTATATTTATGGATTGATTAGAAATATTTCCTGATAATTGTTTTCTAATTTTATCCGGGCATACCACATAAAAAGGCATATCATTATATAGACAATATTTACCCCCGTCTCGAGTTGTCTCTTCTAAACCGTTTAGCCAGGTACTTTTTCCTGACCCAGGAATTCCAATGAGCATTAGAAGGACAGGTTCAGTTTTCATTTTAAAGTTCTTTCAAATTTTCTTTCAAATTTTTTATGAGAATGAGAGCATCATCAATAAGACCGAGAGATTTTTTCAAGTAGTAGGTGTGTGTATACTTTTCTTTCAAACGTTTTTCAAACAGTTTACATTTTTTCGAATAAGGTTTTACTTCTAACGAGCAAATAAATCCTATGAGACATTTATTACATTTTATTGATAGGCAATTTGACATCCCAATCTCCTGTGCAAAAAGATTATAACTTGTTGATTAAAAAAGCTTTTATTGCCGATACCCGCCACTGTTTCCCACAATGAGGACATTTCCTTTTCCAGTTTCCTTGCGGAGGGGTCTTTGGTATGACAACCTCAAGTTCTTTTCCGCAGGAAACGCATGGGATTTTTTTAACATATTTCATATGCTCATCCTTAGATTCGAGATTTTAGGCTCTCTAGTTTTTTATACTGCTTAAGGTTTCTAAGTGCTCTTTCTTTTATTTGTCGGACTCTTTCTCGGGTTAAATTTAATTTATTTCCAATTTCTTCTAATGTAGCGCTATAGCCATTATCCTGATCTATACCAAAATAAAGTCTTAAAACTTCACCTTCGTTATGTTTTAGACTTTTTAGAGCAATTTTTATTTGTTTTGTGTCCATTGCATTTAAAATTCTTTCTTCCGTATTAGACTCCTCTTCATCTATAAGAGTATCAAGGAGTCTTAAATCACCTTCCCCTATAAATTGGTCTAATGAGACATGCCGATTACCGACCATTAAAAGCCTTTGAATTTCTGCTTCGGGAATTTTTTCGAGCGTTAGGGCAAGATCTTGGCAGGTGGCCCCTCGATGACTTTTTTGTTCGAGAACCCCTTGAGCTTTTGTTATATCAGAGATATTGGATACAACATGGAGAGGAATTTTTACCATTCTGGATTGTTCGGCTAAAGCTTTTAAGATACTTTGACGTATCCACCACACTGCATACGAAATAAATTTAAAATTCTTTTGGGCCTCGAATTTTTCTGACGCTTTTATGAGGCCGTAATTTCCTTCATTAATCAGATCAGATAGGGGCATACCTTGATTCAAGTAATTACGGGCGACACTTACAACGAACCGGAGATTAGCTCTTATGAGTTTCTCTCTTGCCTTGGTGTCCCCTTTTTTAATTTTCTCTGATAAATCTCTTTCTTCATCAATAGTAAGAGGTTTAATAACACCTATCTGGCGCAAATAATGATCCACTGAATCGGTTTCGGAGACTTTTTTAGTAGGGGATATAGTAGAGTTCTTCATAATCCTTTGATTTTTGGAATATTATTTTTTTAATTTGACTTTTAGAAATCAGATAAGATAAATTTAAAGAAAGAATTTCAGGGTTTTCATTGGCAAATTTCTCCTTTATCTCTGGAAGTGACCGATAGCCAATTTCAGCAATATAATTTTTTAATTCGTCACTTGAGATCATGGGCAATGGTCCTTTGTATAAGCTTATATTCTATTATACCATTTTGAGCTTATATTTTATCCCGATTTTTTAATTCCCCGAGAATTTTTAGTCCTTCAATATACATTTGCTCGTTTTCCAAAAGCCAGTTCATGAGGCGTAGTTTTTCTCGAAGGGCTTTTGTATCCGCTTGCTCGTCCGTGGCCCGACCAAGGGACTTACAAGTTCTTTTAAAGCCATCCCAGGTCTGTTTATAGAGATAAGGCTTTCCTTTTATGTACTTTATTGAGGTTCCTGCCTCGGGAATTAAAGATTCGAGCCTTTTTTTCTCTCCCTCTAAGATTTCTTTAAAATTCACGGTACAGCCTTAGGTTAACTCTTTTACATTTTGAGTTAACAGGTACAAAAAAATTAGAAGCCAGCCTTTTTGAGCAATCCGTTGAGAAAATGTACCAAGTAAAAGGAGAGCCCACTAAAAAGAATTAAAATTCCGTAGAGGCTGATTAATAGAAGAGTTTTTTTCATTTTATAAATCCCAAGCAACAGGTCATACATATGTGAAAGCTCCTTTTTGTATTATACAATAATTTTAATAACCTTTAAATAATTGATTCTAAAATTATGCTTAAAAAACCTTTATTTGAGATCGATCCCGAGAGTGAAGTCAAAGCGACGGGGGACGGTTATATTTACGTGACCACTACTCCGAACCATAAAGGCAAGAAAATGTCGGACCATAAGAAGACATATGTCTATAAACATGTGGCACTTATGGAGCTCCATTTAGGAAGATACCTGAAAGAAGGGGAAGAAGTACACCATAAAGATGAGAACCCCAAGAATAACGCCCTTTCAAATCTAGAACTGAGGTTATCTGAAGGCCATGCGAAGCATCACAAGTTCTGGAAAAAGAGTCCGCGGACAAAACCGGGCCAAAAAAGAAAGAAAATGGCCTTTAATATAATATCTAAATTCAGAGAAAGGATTTATATATGAATGCCTTTTTAGTGATCGCCGGCAGTCTTATTGTAGGATTGCTTATTGCGTTATGGGTCGTAAAACATTTTCAAATAAAAACTAAATTGTGGGGCATACCCTTGGAATACATTCTAGATATAGCCCTGCTAATAGTGGCCACCGTATTGGTTGTTGTTATAAAAACTGCATTGGGTAACAAAAGCAAGGCCTTGGAAGCACTCTTGGCTAAGCTCAAAATCTCTCAAGTACTCAATAGTATCAATATAATCAACGACCATATTACGGAGAATCAGAGTAACATAGATTCTATCGATAGTCAGATTAAAGCGTTACAGGGGAATACGGCCAACACTGATCAAATTACAGCTTTAACCAGTCAAAAAGATGCAATCCAGAAGCAAATAGATGATCTCAATGCCCAGAAACAGGGACATACCGATAATAAATCAAGCCTGGAAGACCGGGTAAAGCAAATGAATGGAGTACTCAATGGTTAAAATAATTGTATGGCTCGCAATATTGTCGTTTAGCGTGTCCTCTCAGACGGTTATTTACCCAAATAAGCCCTATACCCCTAAAGATACGACGATAGGGTTTACTGTAAAACAGTTCAATAAACTGGATAGTATGCTGGCGGACACAGCTCGATACCAGAAACAAATAGGCTTATTGACCCTAAAAAGTAAAATTATGGATTCTTTAGACGTCACGTATAAAAACCAAATTTTAAATAATAATTCTCAAATACAGCTTTTTCAAACTGAAAGACTGTTATATAAAGGCCAAGACTCATTGTTAGTCCAGAAGGCTACGGTATATCAGGGGTTGGTTACCGATCTCCAGAAACAAGTTACCGCGAATGCAAATAAGACGGGATTCTTTAACGACACTTTCTGGTTCGGTTCCGGCGCCGTGGTAGGAGTGATCATGGCCTACATCAGCTCACTGATGTTGCACAATATTAAATAGGGGGAAAGATGGCTATTTTATCTATAAAGACGCAACCTTTATCTCAAATTGTTGCTCTTGGAGGAACATTAAGTTTATCGGTAGACGCTACCGGAGGCAGTGGTGTTTATGCCTTTCAATGGAAGAAAGACAGTTCAAATATTCAGGATGCCACGTCTAAGACTTATAGTAAAAGTAGCTTTGCTGAGAGTAATGCAGGACTTTATTTTGCTTCAGCATATGACGGAACAACTACTGTCTTAAGTAATGATGCTACCGTCGGATATCCATTAACCATCGATACTCAACCTTTATCCCAAATCGTTGCCCTTGGAGGAACTTTAAATTTATCCGTAGCTGCTTCAGGAGGCGCCAGTCCTTATGCATATCAATGGAAAAAGGGAACTGGAAACATTTCTGGAGCAATTTCTAGTACCTATACAAAAAGTGGTTTTGCCGAGGCTGATGCAACCACTTATAAGGTGTTGGTAACGGACTCATCAACCGGTTCTGTCCTGAGTAGCGGTGCAATCATTAATTATCCGTTTACTATAGACACACAACCAGATACAACGACAGTACCTTTAGGTGGAACTCTCAATCTATCCGTTGGAGTATCTGGGGGAAGTGGATCCTATACCTATCAATGGGAGTTTGATAGCAGTAATATTCCTAGCGCAACATCAAGTACCTATACTAAGGGAAGTTTTGCAGAGGGAAATGCAGGAGTTTATATAGTTTCAACATCAGATGGAACGACGACTCTTTTAAGTAATGCCGCGAATATGGGTTATCCTTTGACTATTGATGTTCAACCTCAGTCTCAAAAGCTAACGTTTGGTTCGATTTTATCGCTTTCTGTTCTTGTATCTGGAGGTTCAGGTTCTTACTCCTATCAATGGAAAAGGAACTCGGTAATTGTTCCAGGGGCAACAAATAATACTTATATGACCATCTTGCAAGAAAGTACTGCAGGTTCCTATACAGTTTCCATAACTGATGGCATCTCTAATCTTACAAGTAACACTGCTGTAATTGGTTATCCCTTTACCATTGATAACCAACCAATTTCTCAAGGTACCTATACTGGTGGGGCACTTAATTTTGTCATTACTGTATCGGGAGGTAGTGGCTCTTATACTTATCAGTGGCAAAGGGATGGGTCAAATATTTTTGATGCCTCCAACAATTCATATGTGATCAGCTCTTTCAATCCTCTGACAAACGGCGGTCAATATGCTGTTTCGACGAGTGATGGAACAACGACTCTTTTAAGTAATACAGTACAGGCTGGATCATTAACTGAAGTTTTAGGGACTCCAGCAAATATGACTACTATAAATAATGTCCCTTATAAAAGTAGTTTTGTATGGGAACTGGATCCGGTTACTTCGTTACCCGTTAATGTAAAAGTCGTAAATAACTTTTAATTTGTCTTGACTTTTATATTTTTTTAGGTTATCTTAATTAACGAGCCTGGCGCTCCCCATACGGGAGCGTGAATCGAAATAGATAAAGAGTACATAATGCTATCTGAAAACACAAAGCCAAATATGCAGTCCTCGGTGAGAGATATAATGGGAACAGGGACGTTTTATGCTCGCGGCATTAAATGTCTCAGAACAATTGGCGGGGGTACATAGATCAGAGTTGAAACAGTTGAGATATCTAAACCCCGCCAAGAAGACCTGACGGGGTTTTTTGTTTTATGGGCTCATAACATAGTGGTAGTGTAACGGACTTTTAATCCGCTAATCCAGGTCCGATTCCTGGTGGGCCCAAATTGTATAATAAGATATGCGCCTGTAGCACAATTGGATTGTGCAACGGATTTCTACTCCGTAGGTTATAGGTTCGATCCCTATCAGGCGCACCATTTTTATTTGTAACAATAATAAAAAGAAAGGTGGTGGTCAATTATGTCTGCGATGAATACATTTTTTATTGCAGACACTTGATTCATTTTTCACATGAAAATATAATCAGGTTCTGTAAGCGTCCTTTCTCGAGCGTGGAAGAGATGGACGAGACAATTATCCGAAATTGGAATGCCAAGGTCAAGCCCGGGGACCGGGTCTTTCACTTGGGAGACTTTTGCTTCGGTAATCGGGAAGAGATCCTAAAAATGACTCGCCGGCTCCATGGGCATATCATAATTCTTGAGGGAAACCATGACAATATAGGTGATCCCAAAAATTATGGTTTTTCTAGTAAACATCAATTGCTTGAAATTAAACTTAATGGAAAATATATTACATTATGCCATTATGCAATGCGTGTTTTTAACAAATCCCATTTTGACGCATGGCATTGTTATGGACATTCACATGGGACTCTACCCCCTGAAGGCAAGACCTGGGACGTAGGCGTTGACAATAACAATTTCGAGCCTCTGGAGTTTGAAGAAATAAAAAAGATCATGGAATCCCGGCCGCATAACCTGAATTGGTTAGAACGGCTTGAAGGTTATAATCAAAGCGAATATGAAGAAGCTAAAAAAATTGAAATGAGCTGACATGTTACAAACTTTAGTCCTGAATACCGCCTCTATTCCTATCTCGATCGTACCTTATAAACGAATCCTGAACCGAGTACATAATGGGAGTGCCCATGTAGTGAAGAGCTACGAGGGAACCTGGATCAAGTCCGCGGGATTTGATGTCTCTATGTTCTCTTCGGGATTTGAAAGATGTTCGAGTGCTTCTTGCATCGAAATGCCAATACCTTCAGTTATTCAGTGCATGCACACGAACTACATTCCACAGTTTACCAATGTGCTACCTTTTACTAGGAAGAATTTGTATATAAGGGATCGGGGTCGGTGTGCTTATTGCTTAAAAAAACTATCACTACAAAGTTTAAGTTTTGATCATGTCATTCCTAGATGTCTTGGTGGGAAAACATGCTGGGATAATATCGTTTTAGCATGTTTTAGATGCAATGCAAAGAAAGGGGCAAGACATCCAGATCAGTATAAATGGCCTCAACTTCGGCCGTACACTCCGAAACTATCTCAGGCTGCACCGGCTCAGCTGGTAAGTAAGATTGCTTCTGAAGTGGTTGAAAAGACCTGGGAAGACTTTGTATATTGGGAAATTATTCTTGAGAATTAATGCCAGGCCAGTTCCAATTTCCAAAATAGTGCTCTTGGAAAGAACGTTGTTGTTCGAGAAGGTGTTCTTTGAAAGAATGCCGCATGTAATCGGCGAGTATTGATTCCCCGTAAATTTTTTCTTCAGGGGAAGGAAGAGGTTCCTTCCCTAATATTATATCGTATCTATTCATCGATAATTAGCTAATGTGTCGACTATTTTTAAATGTGCAATTAAGCTGTCGACACGCTTACGGTAATCTTCTTCTGTAAAAGGTTTTCTTGTCCTTTTCTCCCATAGTTCCATTAACTCGCTTACCTTACCTCCAGTAAGTTTGAGACCTTTATAGTTTTCAATATATAATTTGTACATTTCTTCTAGAATTAAATTAGCAAGTTTTTCTTTCTCAGCCCCTTTTAATATTTTGAGTTCTGTTTTGCAGTCTTCCATTTTAATCCCCACCTGAACTTGTTGAACCGTAGTCACTGCTTGACCCATAATCGTAAGAATTGCTAGATTCGTTATTGTTTGAACTTGAATTATCAATTGGATCTGGGGTATTGTCCGCTTGATTGTATCCCGGGTCGATAGCGTCAGCGAGATAATCCATGGCTGAACATACGGCTATGCTTGTGTCTGCCCCAAGGTCTCCCTGATCTTCCGGTGGGGGAAGGCCTTGGGTTAGATCCACAGCCTCTGGCAGGGCTTCTATATCGTTATCTATTATTACTTCAGACGCCATTAGAGGGAGAGAATCTGAAGTAATGGAATCTTCTTCCGAGCCACTCGACGCAATTTCAGATAGGTCTTCTTTTTTTCTTTTTATAAGAAGAGCGATAAAAGCAATAATGAAAAATAGGACCAGTGCAATAAGAAAAAAGCCTATCATAGATTCTCCTTTGGTTTTAAGTTCATATAAAACAATTTAGTGAATTTCATTTTTCATTCCATTCGAATGTAGTGAATCCATGTTCATCTACTTTCCAATAAGCAAATTTTCGTTTTATAGCATTTAGCTTAAAGTTATCTAATTTGCAAGTTAGTATAACTATAGCTACACATAATACAATTATTACAGTTAGGTAAACTCCCAATGTAAGTGTCATATTTATTTTCCTTTAAGTAAAAACCACTCTCAGTACGCAATAAACGTTTATTGCTCTTGAATAACGTTTATTGCTCTTTCGTCTTCGATCCACACATTAAGACAATCATGGATATCTCCAGAAAACCCGAATTCTTTCATGATTCTCATGAGCGGAAACCACGGGCCTTGTGCCCGTGGAGGAAGCGAATAAGCCTCATTAAAAACTTTCGGCTCTTCCGTAATTATCTATCAATATTCATTACATATGTATAAAGGAACTTATGTAATGAAAGTTATCCGTACTACCAAAATCAAAATCAAAGGCTCAACCAAGGCTCCAGAGACAATTAAAAATTATCTCGAAGCTCTGAACTGGCTTAGTCCTATAGCCTTTGAATCCAAGGAGTTGAACGCGAACCGACTCGCCAAGGCCTATTATCCAACTCTTCGTGGCCAGTTTCAACTTCCGAGCCAGCTTGCTTGCAGTATCTGCAAGCACATTACTGCTACATACCAGACTGCTAAGTCCAATAAAAGATGGACCCTTGCTACTTTTAAAAGTGCGACACTTCCAATAGTATGGAAAAGAGATTTTAATAAGTCCGGGAAAGGCGTTACCCTTTGGGGTGAACGCATTTCTTTGCACCACCCCTATATACCTAATAATACTTGGAAAGATTCTAAGCTTAAACAAATTAAAGATAAACTGTATTTGCTTCTTAGTTATGAAAAAGAAGTTCCAGAACAAAAAGAAACTGGATGTATTGTTGGAGTAGACTCCGGCATCAAGCGAATGCTTGTCGCCTCGAATTCGTCCAACGATGAGTCTCTTTTCTTTTCTGGCGGAAAACTTAACCACTTGAGAAAATGTATCAGGACTCGTAGGTCTACTGTTCAAGCCGTAGGTACCCGGTCGGCGAGGAGATTGCTTCAACGCCTCGCACACCGCGAAAGGGCCATTACGGAACATCTCTTGCATGTTGCTTCTAAAGCCTTGACCCAGTACGCCGAGAAGTCCAATGCTCGAGTGGTCGTGTTCGAGGACCTTAGCAATATCCGAGAGGCTTCTATCAAAAAGGGTAAAAACCTTCGAGAGAAAGTTTGTCGCTGGCCCTATGCGTCTTTGCAGTTCAAGGCCGGCTACAAGCTTGCCGAGAAAGGCATTGGGACGGAGATTGTAGATCCAGCTTATACGTCTCAAGGATGCCCAAGATGTGGCCATATTGCTAGGAAGAACCGTAATGGTTTGCGGTTTCGATGTGTGGCCTGTGGCCACACGAAAGACGCAGACCTGAACGCGTCTGAGAACATCAGGAATCGGTATATCCTGCGGGAGCAAGGCTTTCGCAGGATGGGGTCCGTAAACACCCTCGAAAAATCGGATCATGATTTTGAGATGATTTCGCATAGCGTTATCTGCTCAGAGATTCAGGTTTAAAGCCACGGGCCTTGTGCCCGTGGTAGTTTACAATGAGCTCAACCGCAGGAATATTGGGTAATTTATGCCTGGCACCCACCGAGACGGATAAATGCCGACACCACCCACAGGGTTGCTCTTCAAATGAAAAGACGACTCTGTACCCTTGGTTAATGTAACATGCGTAAAAGGCGTCATCTCCCACAGGGTCCACTTCTCCAGACATCATCTTTTCCATAGTAGGAAAATCAATTTTATGGGCCTGGGCATAAGCCACGACTTTATTAATCTCGATCCTGGCTTCATCATCAATTATCATAGTCCCTCCAGTGTGCTATCTATATCTCTAGATCTATCGGTTAAACTAGTCGGTTCGGACACAGCATGAAGCTCTCTTGGCACAGGAAGAGGTCCAGGGAAAAAATCTGCTTCAACTCGTTCTCGTCTTGGACTTTCTTGCCAGGTCGTTGGAGGCTGGCTTAAAACGGCCTCGATCGCGTTCTCATCAAGGTCTTCGGCGAGATAAGGCATTATGTTTTGTCTTAAGGCATTAGCATTTTGTAAAATTAGCTCTTTGTTACTGAGCTGGCGCCACAAAGAATCCTCGGGAGCTATTTGAATCCCGTAATGAGAAAAAGGGTTAAGGCTTGTTCTGTTGGATACCGTTAAATCATATTGATCAACAGACCGTATGTCGTTCATCTCTTTAATTAGATTAAACATTGTTTTTCCAAAAACCCAAGGCATTATGTCATGGCTTTGGCCGAGTTCCGAATACCGAATTATCGGTATTGCTATGCGCAACGTGGGATGCTTTCCAGCATATGTCGACGAACAACAAAGGGCCGTTCGATGAGAGGTGCTTTTACAGAAAAATCTTGTTCTTCCATGGAAATGTATCGAGGCCCCTGAGAATATGTCTTTTCGTCCCTCTTCATGAACAAACCCTATTCGAGCACTCTCATTACCGTTTAAACGAAATAACCTTTGTTTTTTTTGAGTCTCTTTGTATTTAGATTGAAAATCTTGTTCGAATCCGAATCGATGAATTTTTTTATTTTCAACTACTGGCGTAACTTCAGGAGTTTTGTTTAAAAGTATGTGGTACCGACCCATAAACGAATCCTTGTTTAAGTATGTCTTCTCTAATAATACTCGTTTAGCGATCGATAATATCAGACTTTTTTAAATTAAAAGCCAGGCTCCTGGCACAATACGGGCGGTTGGTAAAAATGACGCCATATTTTTGGCACCGTCAGGGTTAAAACTATGAATTATTATATCGCAATTAATTGTTTTTTCAGGGTGTTGAGCAAGCCATTGGGCTACCTCGTACCCGGTCCCGGGTCCTGAGGGAACCATAACTTGATCTCCGAGATCGTGGTCTAGATAGATATGATCGAAGGGGGATTCCCGTTCGAGTATAGAAATGGCTTCTGATGCAGTCATCGCAGTAAACACGACATGGCCTATTAGTTTTGAACTAAAAGTGTGGAGTCTTTCCTTGCTATCATCGAGAATAAAAATCCTCATTTTTGTTTCCGTTCTTGATATTTTCTTACTACTCTACCTATAACAAAACCTCCGCCAAAGATGCAGATATTTACAAGGGCATCCTTGTAGTCGTGGTGCAGTAGATCAAAAACTACGAACAAAGCGATAACTGCCAGGCAGGTGATCCATATAATTTTAGGGAGCATGCTATAGCTCCTCAGGTTTTTTGGGCTCCGATTTCTCTGGAATTACATCAATATCTGATATTGGAGTTTTTTTTCTAACCGCTCCGGGAAGTTTTCCATAGACTGTAAGAATTGTTGAGAATGCGACGCCACACACAATGCCTATCACCGTTAAAATTTGTTTGTTAGTTGGATCTTGTAATTGCTGGACTGCTTGCTGGCCTCCAGTTAACACAGCAAAAAGACCGACTACGAAACCGATAATAAATTCGGTTAAAAAAACCCACACAATAAACATAAAAATAACCATACCGATAGAGGCTTGTTTGAACTTTGCTTTGCCACAATGCGGACAAGTTCTTGCCGATTCATGAACATCTTTGCCACAGCCATCACATTTTTCCATAATATAACCCTCCTTTTAAAGGTTAAAATTGAGAAAGAAACATTCTATCCCATGATCTATAAATAGCGGTAAATTGTCGAGTCCAAAAGTACCCAGAGTCCCACAAAGGGTATCGGTATCTATACCCATTTTTTCTTTTTCCTCTTTTGTAAAACAACGGCAGTCTGGATAACCGATTGCTTTGTGTAATTCTACTATGAACTTTTCAAGATTTTCGTTAGTCATTCGTTAGTCATTTCATCTTATTAGCGTGTTAAAATATAATATCAGTTTCAGGCACAGTTATAAAAATTATTCGCAATAACCATTAGATTCCTCATTGTTTTGGCTAGTTAAATAGACCTCACAATAAGAATAGGCTCCAATCTCAGCGTTAAAAGACCTCTTGTAGTATTTTCCATTGCAAAACACAATATTTTCAATATTTTCTGTAGGGTAGTTTTCTCTGTGTCCCCAATTATCGTTTTCCCATTCATTTTTATATTTAGATTTTTTCTGATAGGACTTAAAATACTCCTCTTGGTCAGCGATGTATTGTTCGTATTCTTCAATTTTATTGTTATGTGCTGCAGTTTCTATTTGACTAATGTGCTCGATTTTATTTGCTCCGAATACATAGCAAGTTCGGCGGGTGAAATACGGACAGTTACCATAACTTTCCTGTCAAAACCAGTTGATGTATCTATCATAATGCCAACCTCCTATAATATTTGATTTTGGCCGCTATTGCAGCCAACGTATTGCGAAATGTGCGCCGTTGTCAATGTAGACAAGCGAGATCACAGCCCAACCCTGCGGTGTGAGTACACGCACTGCACAGCCACTTAGGTTTCAATGGCGCACTTTCGCTGTTATCTGCTGTTTGGCAACCGTCCGCTGCAATGGTTTCTATTAGATCGACAGCTTCATTCAGGTTTTTGTGCGGAAAAGTACTTTCTAATAAGCTCTGTAAAATCTTCCTGATTTGTTCTTTAGTTGAAAAAGACAGGGCAATCTCTTTTCTAAGTTTTTCTTGAAAAGAGATAACAACAGGAGCTTGAAAAGAGATCCTTCTTTGATGCTCCCCAAAAAAAGAGCGAATTGTTTCAGTGGGTTTATTTTTCATATTTAGTCGTTTATTTGAAAAATGGTCATATCCTTTAAAGTGATTTCGAAATTATTAAATACTCCAAGTTCCAAATAATTTATAATGGTCTCTATAGTGACAATAGAGGCCATCATGACAATGTTTCGGGCTAATGGGTACTCACACACATCCAAACCCTTGACGGGCTCTGGGACCCTATAAACAGGGTTCCATTTGATTTCTGCATAGTCTTTGTATAACCCCGCATGCAGACAGAGAATATTATTCTCCATGCAATATTTCGTTACCAGGCCTCGGCTCTCGGAATTGTCGAACCCGTCAATAATAATTGAGTCTTTTTTCAGGTGTTTTTTTAGATTGCTTTCTTCAAGTTTTTTTGCCACGTCTGTGATGGTCAGACCCATAATATTGAAAATTCTAGATTTAAGGGCCGTCACTTTAAGCTGTCCTACGTCTCGGCGATCGTAAGCTTGGGTGTGTCGATTGTGATCGTCGACTCGATCAAAGTCTATTACGGTGAATTTTTTAAACCCCTGCCGGGCCATGTTCTCGACAATGTTCGAGCCAAGGGCCCCGGCGCCACAGACAACGAACTCTTGCTCGGCCATCTTTTTAAGGAGGCCGTCACCGCGGTATTTTTCTTCGTGAATTAAAGTATTCATTCTGCGCCTTTTTTTCCGCAAACAAAACTACCTATAGAATGGCCGTTCATAGACATTGCCCAAACTTTTCTATCCTCATCACGATAATATAAATACCAGCTTTCCTCTCGGCCACATCTGATCGAGGAAATCATTGAATGACCAAGACCACGAACCCAGGACCGCATTGTTTTATGGTCTGTTTCGCTGGGATTTGTCCCGTATTCTCCAGGGTGAGTATGTGCCCATCCCAAAACAAAAGGACCAAGGCCTTTTTCCCAATCAAAATCTACGGAAGCCTCTTCACCTTTTCCGGCATACTTTCTGAAGCCGAAGAACATACGTCCGATCCATAGGCCGTAAATGAACCATACGTGTTCAATTTTTTCGTCTATTTCCATGATCCGTTTTTCGATGAGTCTGAAGTTGCTGTCTTTGTTGTGTCGATCACTATAGCGCCAAGCGGTGTAGTTTTCCTGATTAAAATTTGAAAGTCAGTGCTTGTGATTAAAAAAATAGTATCCTTGTCTTCTATTATTTTATTTTTCATTGCTTCCCACTCAGCGGTAAAGCTGGTATTCGCAGTAGTAATAGCCCCGCAAATTCGATCATATAAAGCACTTGCTTTTTGATCTTTTTCTGTTTCTTCACCACAACCAACAAGAGAGGACAGCAAAAGTAATATAAAAAGTTTTTTCATTTCCAAAAGGCTTTCCAAAAGGCCTATCAGGATCTCAGATAGGCCTTTGTTAGAACAGTTATTTAGACTTACCTGGTCTGTTTCCAGTTGACATGTCAAGAGACAAGTTCTTTGCAGCATAAGCGGACATCAGATCCATAAAATTAACTGCGGCATTTCCGCCTCCACCAGCTCCTCCGGCCATCTGAAATTGTGGTACGACGCTTCCGCCAAACTTGGAAAAGGCCTCTGCCCAAGCTTCGTTGATTTTAACATACGCTTCAAGCTTTTGTTCCAAGGCACCGTTAGCTTGCATAATAGCTCTTTTACGGGCTCCCTCACCCTCTCCCAGAAGGGTCTGTTCCTTCTTGGTTTGCTCGGCGGCAAGGGCCAATTTCGTGGCGACTTCCAACTGCTGCTGGGCCTCGGTAACTTTTTGGGCCTTGATAACCTCTTGCTCCCACTTCGCCTTCGCGGCCGCAGCTTCTCCATTTGCAGCCACTGTTATTTTGTTCTGTTCGGCTTTCTTAGCGTCGGCTATGGACGTCTGGATGTCCATGGTGATCTTCTGTTGCTGTTTAATTTGCTCTTCGACCGTTTGGTCATAGGGCATAGACTCAATAGCAAAGTTAAATGCTTTAATGCCAAATTTACTAAGGGCTGACTCTTCCTGACGAGCTACGGAGCCGTCTGCATTTTTTATGATATCAACCTGTGTTATGGTTTTTTCAGCCCCGGAAAATACATCTTTTATGGTTGTATCACGAGACAGTGTCTTGTAAATACCATTCTGGATTTGATCTTCAACATAACTTATTAAATAGCTACGTTTTTTAGAAAAGCTCTCACCACTTGTCATCATGGGGCCGGTCATGTACACACTTTTGTTTACGACGGTCTGGATTAGTGATGTTTCTACAGCTTCCTGATTTCCGAATTTGCTTTGAATCTCATTGAGATGCTCGTTGTCCATAGGCATTTCAAACTGGACTGAACCAATCATTGTGGCATGTCCGCCATCGCTGAATCGAACAGGAATTTCGAATTTATACATTGACCGTTTGTCGTATTTGGTTACCTTACCAAATCCCTGAATCTTTAATCCTGCATCCGTGTACCAATGCAGTTTGCCCGAGATTGGTGCCTGAATACACATAATTTGATGGACGTTAAGATTGACCCACATATTCTCGAAAATGTAGATGGCCACTATGATTCCGATAATACTGAAAATTACTTTTGGCTTAAGGAAGAACATTAGATACCTTCTTTCTGTTTGTTGATGTCATTAATTTCTTTTTCAATGACTTTTTCTTCGACTTTTGTGACGGCGATCTTTTTTTCGATCACCTTTTCTTTAATTTGTTGGTTCACATCTTCAAGATCCTTCGTTAACTGCTTCTCCCTTCTGAAAAATGGAAAAATTTTTGTGTCCTTAAGACCCGGAATAAGAATCTGAGTGACAAGGAGCCACATAATAAAAATTATAACGACCATCTTTAAAAGTACGAGATACATAGATCATCCTCCTATTTTTGATTAATTATGGTAATAACGGTTTTATTTTTTACGGCTATCTTTTAGTTGTTGCGCATCTGTGAAACTGAGCGCCTTGCGTATCTATTTCCATGTTTTAATGTGCTCGTTTATTTTGTTAAATATAAAAGTTTCAATATCTTTAATAGTGTAAGGAACTCTTATAAGATTGATATTATTATTTTTACAGTACTCGTTTTTTATTTTATCGTGACTTTGGTTTATTTTTAGTATTCCTTCTTTAAAACCTTCTCGATAATGATAAACTCCGTCATATTCTATACAGGTATTAAAAGCTGGGATGAAAAAATCAAAGGATAAAGATCTTTTATCAACGCACCCTGGAAATCTCTTTTGCCTGATAAAAATCAAATTTTTGTCGTTTAGTATTTTTTCAATTTTGTTCTCACCTCTGGATTGTTTGCATCGAGGGCATCCTGCACCAAAGAGATGGTTTTCCGGTATTTGTTCAAAGACTCCATGCTTTTTACAAATAATTTTTATTTTTACTCTGACCCCTTTATAATCAACTAAAGAATAATTGTATCTGTTTCCATGAGCTTTTTTAAATCTATCTATAATAGTCTTTTTAGAATTTTCTATATTAGTTTGTGGGATACTTAAGATGCTACATTTCCTACACCCTTGACCTGTTAAATGGCCGTCGGGTTTTTGTTCAAAGAGACCGTGTTTTTTACATATTATTTTCACTTTTGTCCTACTATTTACGTAATTACATAAACTGTAATCATATCTGTTTTTATGGATAATATTAGACCTTTTAATAAAATCTTCTTTTAAAAGCCTTTTCTTTTTTCCTGTCTTTTCCACGACACAACGAGGACATCTATTCTTAGATCTTATGTGTTTTTTTGGTGTTTGAAAAAAGAAGCCGTGAATGGAACATTTTATTTTGGTTTTTTCATGACTGTTAATAAAAGTTGATTCGAAATACTCATAATTATTTCCATGAATTTTTCTAGCTGTATTTAAAAATTCTTTGAAAGTTAGTTTAGCACTCATGCTTTATCAATTATGGTAATAACGGTTTTGTGCCCATGGAATATTATACAATCGCGGAAACAAAAACTAAGCTCTTAAATTATAATGATGGATCAGGCTTCTTTGTTGCCCTTCCCGAATGACTGTTATCAGACTCTTTAAGTCGAATCTGGTATCATTACCGTTTAAACACAGACCGGCGCTGATCACGGAATGCACTGGGTCTTTTGAAACATAACTGGTGAACTCTTGATTATTGACCCTGTAGGTTATGCTGAAATGATCCGATCGTTCGATAAATTTTACAAAGGAGGCCCCAGCAAATTCCACATCTTTTTTTAACCCGTCCTTTGTCCGATCTATTACGAGCCTCTTATCAAGGGTTAAACGAAGGGTATATGCAAGCCGTTCCTCAAGTGTCAGCCCTGAGAATTTAAGCTTCTCCGGTTCCAGGTACTTGGTCATGCAAGTTCGGAGATAATCTGCCTTAGCCGGGTCATTGCCCTGGTCGACATGATCAAACCATATATTGGCGCCGTCGAATCGAGTGATTACTCGGTCGAAGTCCATAGGGGTATCATCACTTAAGAAAACTGGAAGAAGGTCATTGATCAGGAACCCGAATTTATTTGCCTTGTCTGGGATGCCGTAAAAAATGCCATCCTTTTTCATGACAACCACGAGTCGAAGCTTATCCAGATATTTTAAATATGTTTCACGTTCAATGAGATCGGCAGGACCTAGGACCCGAGCTTTCTTAGTGTCGATCGGTTGAATTTGAAACCATCCATTTTCAGTTGCCATAGGAATGATGAAAGAATAAACTAGGCCCTCGACCCGGGTCGCGACTATGGTATTGGAAAAAACAGGGGAGATAAAAACCTGATCAGTTAGAGAGGTTTCTTTTTTACCTATTTTGGAGATTAGATCAAGGACATTGGTCATTTAAAACTTTCTCCGAGAATCCTGTCTGTGAGCTCGTCGAAGATCTTCTTGAATTCTTAAAAGTTTAGCCATACTATGATCCATAAGAGAAGAAGCTAGCCGAACCATTTCTTTTTCCGAGCACCGTGGGTGCCTCAATTTAATGATACTTGCACAAACTTCTGCTTTTGACACTAAGGGAGATGGTTTTGAATCTATCCCTTTGTGATATTGTTTTATCTCGTCCTGAGAGGGGATTTCAACTTTGTGTCCTTTTGCAATCCAATAACGATCCATTGTCACTGCTACTTTCTAAGCGCTCATTTCGGAACGGATGAGATTAGAAACGGGGTTCCAGGCATCGGCATCCAATGAGTAACCTCTGCGTAAGGAAGAGGTTCGACACGATCATTCTCAGCGTACCACAGACCTACAGGATCAATATCATCATCACAAGGACCGAGGGTCCTAATATCTGAATTTTCCCAATCTGGATTCCCTACTATAAGTCTTACATTTTTCGGAGGAGGCTCTTGGGAGACCTCCCTCCAATAGAGATATACCATTTAGATCCCTTTTGGGGTTATACGTTTTAATTTATGCCATACAGGGCAATTAGTGGCACTGCATAATTTTTTAGTCGTAATGCAATAGGTTTCTCCAGGGCACGGGCTTTCAAAATGTCCGGGGGCGCACGACTCTTCACAGCACCCTGTTATAGATTGAGCTCCTCCCATCTGCAGTGGCCCGCGCTTGACTGCTCGACACTCACAAAACGGAACGTCAGTTCCAGACCACTCCTGATGACAGCACTTTACTTTAAAAGCAAAAGGTGTTTTGTTCATTGTGTCTAATTTCCAAAGGGCTTTCGTTTAGCTAAGGGAAAGTCCATGATTTCCATGATCAGGTCCAGTTTTGACTTCCTGGATAGAAGAGTTACGAGACCCGGTAGACCGTAGTAATCATCGCCAGCCGGCGTATAAGTGTCAAAAGAAATTCCGGCCCGTTTCAAATTCTGGCTAAACGTGTTATCACCGCCCCCTCCGACATGTATGATCACGACATGCGGAGAGATACTCATAGTCTTAATGTACTGAGCGTATACGTCCGTAAACATGGGTGTGGCATTCTCTCCCTCATCGGTGACAATGATGATTTGCTCAATAAGCTTCTTTTTGGCCAGGAGATAATGCAAGGCACAACCCATAGAGGTTTGACCTCCAGGACGGACCGGTTTAAAAGCTCTTTCCCAGTCACTCAAGGTCTTGCCCTCACTCTTGATCTCCATAGGGGAGCTATCGAAAGCCACGACGAATAGCTCAGCCTCAGAGACTCCTGATACCATTGCGGCCGCACGCTTCCCAACTTCGATCGCGCTGGACATAGATCCGGATCGGTCGACAAGAATTGCGGTGTTTACCTTGATGGTGCCACTCTTCTTGATCTGGACGTCGGCGATATCATTAAGCTTCTTTTCAATAGCCTCATCCTGAATCCGGCCGGTATTGGCCGCGGTCTTGGATTTTAACGTGGCAACATGACTGGATTTCTTGGCTTTTTCTAGTTTTGCCTCGATAAGCTTTTTCGTGCCTTCATTATCAAAGGCCCCGCGGTCTTTCAAAGAAGCTATGTTGTTGATAACCTCCTGAGGACTCATGGCGTTGATAAGAGCTACTAAGATCGAGGGCGTGATCTTTTCGACTAGGCCCACGGCCACGGTATACGGTATCTTGCTCTCGACAATAAGCTTCGCGGCCTCTTCTGGGGTCTTCGCCCCGGTGATCTTTTTAAAGACAGTGAGCTTGCTATCTTCTGGGAACTTTTTTTCAAAAAGGATCTGCTGGGCCCGGGCATTGTGCTTGAAACCGTGTTTCCCGCGGGCAAAATAAAGGGCCTTTAGATCTTTAAAATTTCTCATAGCAACGGCATCAAAGATTTCTGAATTAGTTTCAAGCCACTGTAAATAAGTCCCGACCTCGGTCTTGAGAGACGTCGGAAGAGTCTTGTTCAGACCAACCTTCTTCTCGACGATACGGATTTCGGGAACCTTTTTCTTGCCCATTTGAAGGGTCTTGCCGGTCTTTTCACGAATTTTGGCGACCTTCCCTTTAATGAAGCCTAGGACGCGGTTCTTCATCCACACGGCATGTTCCCGGAACAAGGCCAGGCCGACCTCACGGTTTTCGATATAGGGGTCCGTAAGAAGCATGGCTGTGAAAAGCTCGTTGTGGTCCCGGAGGACTTCACCGGCGCCCTTTCGATACCAAGACGCTAGATGGGCATAGAATAGCGGGTCTTTCTCCCGGAGTTGCTCATGAACTTCACGTATCTTTTCTGTGTCCCGATGGGGGCAATTCATAAAGCTGTTGAAGATCTGAACACGGACATCATTTTCTAACGCCGGAGCGATAGCAGGAGTAGTTCTGGTTCGAGTAGCCACTTGTTATGTTTTCCTATTCTATTTTATTTAACGAAGCCTGTTGGATTTTAACCAACACCAGCTATTTCGTGTACACTCCATAGCCAGGCCTTCCCTGTCTGGGGGAGCCGAATTTACATTCTCGAAAGGCTTCTATTTTTTAACCGAATGTAGTTTCAGGACGCACAATAATATTCCCATTGCTTTGAAATTCAATGTGATGATCTTGGAACTCGTTAATTCCAACATCGTAATGCTGGGCCAAGGCCATCCGAACATTTCCCTGATTAAGCGTATTGGCGTTAATTTCTGTGCCTTCGGCAATGCCCATACTCTGGAGACGGTCAGCCGGGAAAAGTTGCTCGAAGGTCAGGTCTTCTTTTCGTCCATCGTAAACGATGTGAACCTGATGACCCGCGGTAGCTATTTGATAACGGTCTGCCATAATAAACGCTCCCTTGTTATTGTGTGTTTTAATATTATACAATCAAACCATCAAAATATAGAGAAAAAAATAGAAAATTCTTTAGAATTATCTATTAATAATACTTTATAAGACATGAACCAAATAAAATACATCCGACCAAAAACAATAACAAAGCAAATAGGAATAACTTACAGAACTTTATGGAACTGGATAAAGACAGGTAAAATAGAGGCCGTCAAAGGCCACAACGGCCAATACCTTATTCCTGAAACAGAATTATTAAAATTAAAAATCATAAAACCATCTTCTATCGAAAAAATATCCGTTATTTATGCGAGGGTCTCAAACACCAAACAAAAAGAAGACCTGAATAGACAGATTACAAGACTGACAAATTTTGCTTCAGCAAACAATATTAAAATAGATGAAACCCTACAGGACATAGGATCTGGAATGAATTTTAATCGAAAAAATTTCCAGAAACTGATTAAATTAATGGCTGAACAAAAATTGGATATCTTACTAATTGAGAATAGAGACAGACTGTGTAGATTTGCTTACGAGTTAATAGATTCTTTTTCAAAATTATTTAATTTTAAAATAATCGTGACCTGTGCTAACCCTTTAGAAATAGAGCCTTTTGAAAAAGAACTCACTAATGACCTAATCTCAATCATACATCATTTTAGTATGAAACTTTATTCCAATAGACGAAAAGATTTTAAACTCCTGGCTGAAAAATTAAAAAACGGTAACAATTAAACTCCCCTATATCGCCTCCGATAAATTTGTAATCCAAAAAATGGCCCAGAACCAAGCTTGCATTACTAAGTTTATTTTCAATAGACTAAAAGACTCAGGCGGCGACCTAACCCAAAAAGAACTCACAAAACTAGCAAACTCCATGAACAATGTAACCGTAGACAGTTGGTTTAAACAATCCTCCGTTTATGAAGCAAGAGCTATTTTCAGTTCCTATACGGCCAAGCTCGATGAAGTTCTTAAGCACAACAAGACTCATTTAGGAGAATTAAAAAAACATCCTACAGTTATTTTTGGGTCCAGAAATTTATTCTTAAAGCGGTGCAAAAAGAAAATTTCCCATGAAAAGTTTATCGAGGAAAAGAATCTACCTCTTGCTTCTGTCGGCGAGGCCTTACAGCACGGAAACAGAAAGTTCGAGTTTAAAGTCATAGAAGAAAACCAGATTATCTTTAAGCCTGAATCAGGCATAAAAATGACTCTCCAGCTTCCAAAACTGAGAAAGAATTACAAAAAGGTTCTATTTAAATTACAATCCTTGATGGAGCAAAAAAAGATACCTGTAAAAGTATCTATGGATCTTTCTTGCATTTATATAACGTACGAGGAAGAGTTTTTAAAAACTTCTGATTACAAGTGTGTAAGAAATAGGATTATGTCCGTAGATCTGAACCCTAATTACATAGGGTGGTCCATCATAGATTACAAGGATCAGGATTCTTTTGAAATCGTAAAAACTGGTGTTGTGTCGATCAAAAAATTAAATGATAAACATTTTTCGTTTAAAAAAGAAAAACTTTCGTCTGAGCACCCTAAAAACATTAAAATAAATAATCAAAGAAACTTTGAGATTTTTGAAATATCTAAGGCCTTGGTAAATATTGCTAGGGCAAATAATGTCGAGGCTTTTGGCTTAGAAGATTTAAACATGCCGGCATCAAATAAAGGAAAAGGCAGAAAATACAACAGACTTGTAAATAACTTATGGTGCCGGAAGGCCTTTGTCAGTAATCTTAAGAAAAGGCTCAACCTTGCTGGAGTCTTTATTTTTGAAGTTCCTGCTGCTTATTCTTCGTATATAGGGAATTTGTTGTATAGACAGTTTCCAGATATGGTGGGATCTTCAATAGAGATTTCCAGGCGCGTATTTTTAAAACTTAATAATATAAAATTTGCCCTATTTCCATTTTTTTCAGGAAGTATAGGTGCTTTGACCCAGTCGTTGGAAGAATTGGGCCTGAAGGCTGACAAGCTTATACGGAGTGCAAAAGATTGGAAAGACTTATGTGGCAAAATAAAGAGCTCTAAAGTGAGATATAGAGTTCCTTTAGACCGATTTCGGTATAAAGTCTTCAGACTTGACCATAGTCCTTGGGTAGACTTATTTCTATCATTTTCTATAGTTTAAGATATCTTATACAACTTAGTTCAACAATACCGATTTAAATAAAAAAAGACCGGTGTCTGATTTTATTCAAGCACCGGTCTTATATAAGGAATGGGTATTTGAGTTATGGCGCTTGTTTTATTGATTGCTTAAATGGCAATTGACCTACCATTGGTCGATTTCCCCCGAGGGGGAAACTTGGATTTGAACCAAGAATAGTAATGTAAGCGTTCACGGTAAAAATACCCATAATTTGTTAATCCCTTATAGGGAATAAAAATAGAAAACTTGAGCTGGTCAGGGTCATCCCAATTGGGAATTGATACGTATATTAAAAAGATTGTTCGAGTTTAACATGCTTGGTGCTGGGCCAATTAGGCCCAGCGATATGATTACGAGTCATGTAAGCCTGTTGAGTAAGAACAATCTTTAATTTCAAAAAAATACAGACGCAAGTCGTAAAGGCTAAATTGGACGAAATAACGGAGTTTGAATCCGTAACCTCAAGCTCCGAAGGCTTGCGCTCAACCAATTGAGCTATATTTCAATGTAAGCCATTAACATAAGCGTCTGCACTTAGTAATATAATACCCCGGAATATCAGTGTCAAGTCTTTTTTTAATTATTTTTTATTTTTTTTATAGGCACCTTCAATAATTATCTTCTGGCATAAAGCATACAAACTTTTAGTAATCTGGCTTGGCTCGTATTTTTCCAGTTCGTTGAGGGCGTCGATGATGTCCTTCAAACCTTCATCGGACTTGGCCCGGCCGATCCACTTACTGAGTTCTGCGAGGTCGTCTGGAGTCAGTGTCTCTACAGGGATTTTTCGGAGACGGGAGAATTGATTTTTTGCCAGACGCAGTATCTCGTTAATATGTTCAAGAGAGACGGTTTTTTCGTAAAGACTCTGATGAATCTTTTTCATGCGATCGGATAATTTTTTACTTTGCTCTTCAAGATCGATTGCCTGTCTGCAGTTTGAGTTGCCTTCTTCTCTTAATATCGCGATCTCGTTAATGATTTTTTCGATGTTGTTCATTTGGGCTCCTTTTTTAGGCATAAAAAACCTGTGCCTGTTAATTTTCGTTCATGACATATTATACCATTTCGGGTTGCATAATAACCTTTAAATATACGGTACCCTTGTGAAAAAACAGCTCATTCAGCACCCGGGGATACCATGAAATCTAAAGTACTTTTTATATGCAAAGAACGTTCAAACTATGGCAGCCATGGTTACGGTTATGGCTCTGTAGGTTTAATAAATTCTGCAATTTTTATCACTAACTACTTGAATGA
>Ga0265323_10000191_pt1 | contig 36942 bp, 52 predicted proteins | sample 41225metaG_FD_193580 | JGI IMG/M metagenome (GOLD analysis project Ga0265323, IMG submission 193580) | Rhizosphere microbial communities from Carex aquatilis grown in University of Washington, Seatle, WA, United States - 4-12-25 metaG | ecosystem: Host-associated > Plants > Roots > Rhizosphere...
AGATATGTTGTACAGCACTTCGTTGCATAAATAAGGGGGTTAAAGCGAAGCGTATAATTATATCAATGTATAAAAAGTGCAAATTTTGCACGACTGGCGTGGGTTACAGCGAAATTTGATGAGATAAATCATAAAAACGAATCGTTGGTTATAGTTTAATTAAGGTTAATTGTGGTTTAATTTTACAGGCATTATGAAGCTTATACAGGAAATAGTGTTAACTGCCTTAGACTTCGTATTGGTATTACCTTAGCCTGCCTGTTTTTTTACTGCTGTTTGATTGTTTAAAAGCATATCTACATTGAGTTTTAGCGAATCTACCTGCCCACGCAACGCACTTATTGTTTCTGCCTGTATTTTAATGGTAGAATCCTTATAAACGCATTGCTTACATTCCTCTGCGGCTTTGGTTAAATCAATGTTTTCAGCCTTATATTTTACTAAATTGTTCCCTATTTTATTCCCTATTTTGTTCCTTTTTACGTGTGATTTTGTTTCTTCTAAATTATTAAAATTATTCCCTTCTCCTAAATAAACTGATAAATCTTTCTCTATTAAATCACCAATAGAAATATCGAAATATTTGGATATTTCTATTGCAACACTCAAATAAGGTGTCGAGTTACCTGTTTCATATCCATTCCAAGTTGATTGCTTAATACCAATGGCAGTAAGCATTTCATTCTGTTTTAATCCCTTTTTAATCCTTAGTAATTTAATATTTTCTTTAAAATAACTCACCTTATCCACATGTGTTAATAATTATAATTATCGAATATTTTGATTAATCCAAATTATTCGATTTATATTCGTGTCCTCTTAACGGACATTAAAGATATGGCAAAAAATATTGAAAAAACAAAGGCAAGGGATACAATTAAGGCTGCAAGAATTCAAAGAACTGCGGAATTAACAGGGTTAAGTGTACGTCAGGTAAGACGTGTAAATGAATGTGAGAGTGAAAACGAAACGGTTATTTCTGTTTTGATGGCATTGCAGGAAGGTGAGAATAAATTGATACAAGAAGTTAAAAAATTAGTTCCCCTAACCTAATCTACTATGAAACTGATACTCATTAATAATACTAATTGTATTTGTATTGAACATCCTGAGTTTGCAGAAGCTTATGCATTGGATAGAAATTTAACTATTGAGAAAGTTGATAGGTATTTAAGAAAAAAGAAATCGGAAGGTGCGAAAGGATTTGGTTTTTATAAAGATGGCTCAAAAACCGTGTATGTATGGAAGGATATTAATCACACTTTCCAATTGATGATTAAAACATGGTTGCGTAAACGTACAGGTTGCAAACATGATGACGCTGAACATTGCGATTGCGGTAACCCTGCCACTTACCTTATGAAAGACCCGGTAAGAAGCACATTGAAACATGATGACAAGGCTGTGCAATACTTTCTCTCTTATAGTTATAGTGAAGATAAAAAACTTCCTTACGAAACCGTACAAAAACTATCTCTTGCCGCTGGTATTTATAACGAAGTAAACAAAGCGAGAGAGGATAAAAAGACTTTAATTAAACAGCGGTTTAATATGGATGTTACGCAATATCTGACCTCTGTTTTAGAAGTGGTTAAAGAATGTGTGAGCCAAGAAAAGCTTTCCGGCAAATTTCCTACATCGTACCAACGGTTCATCGCAAGCTGCGATGAGTATAAAGAAAAAGGATATGACTATTTATTGCCAGCAGCATTGGGAAATAATGTTGCCGCAAAAATTAAAGATGAGGTAAGCGCCAGTGTGTTACTTGAAATGATTGCACACCCTAATCAATACGATGATGTATTTATATGCATGACCTATAATAGCTGGGCAGTTAAAAATAATTATCAACCCATCAATCCTGCAACAGTTGGTGTATGGAGAAGAAAAAGAGAAGCTGATATTACCATTAGCAGATATGGTAACAGTGCGTTTAACGAAAAATTCATCCGTCAAGTTAAAGGTATTGCACCAACAAAAGTTGGTATGTTATGGGAAAGCGATGATTATAATTTGAACTATTATTTTGCTAATCCTAATGCAGAAGGAACTAATAAAGACATGCTGCGTTATGTAAGCTACATTGTAGCTGACAGCAAATTTGGTTTAGTTCTTGGCAAGTGTTACAGACAGGCAAAAGCACCACTTTGGGAAATGGTAAAGCTTGCATACATCGATGCGATGTACTATGTAAGAGGATTGGTTAATGATGGTAATTGGTATGCCCCATTTGAGGTAAAATCTGATCACTGGCAAAGGCAACTTGCATTTCCATATTTTAAATCAATAGCCAAGTTTGCACCCCCTGCACATGCCAATAAACACAGAGGCTATATAGAACAATTATTCGGAAGCCCACACGCAAAACGTTGCGAAAAAATTGCTGCACACAAAGAGTTAAACTATAATGGTAATAACTTAACGGCAGCAAATACCGGAGTAAATATTGAGGCACTTGATGCCAATAGAAAAAATAGGCCATTAGTAGGTAACGCATCAGAAGAGCAAATTGAAAAGTTCTTTTACGCCATGCGTAACCTGCCTAATATAACAAGGCAAAATATGGATGCTCCGAGCCGGGAACAATTATGGCTGCAAAATTTTGAGAAGCTTACTGATACTGAAAAAAGAACGATTACAGACGAACAATTCTTACTCACATTTGGATTTAAACATGAGCCTGATAATGGCCAACGCAATACCATTACCAACAGAGGTATTGAGTTTCAATTGAAGCGTGTAAAGTATAGTTATGACCTTCCTAATTATGCCGATGGTATTTACATGATTGGAACAGAAGTAGATATTTATTTTGACCCTTACGACATGAGTCGTGTACTGATTACAGACGGAAAGAACATTCGCTTCATTGCTAAAAGTGCAATACTTCATCCACGTGCATTAAAAGATACTCATGCCAATAGCCGCACACTTCTAAACATGGTATTGAGCGAAAAGAAATTACAGGTAGAACAGGCTACACAAAAGCAAAACAAACGATTGCAGATTGCGGGTAATGATTATGATGATGAAGCTGTAAGGCTTTCAGGATTTATGCCAAAAGAGTTACGCAATACAGTTGAAGCAAGTGCCGAGATAATGCAAGCGAAAAACAGAAATGGCAATGATGAATGGGCAAAAAAGCAGGAAGAGTTCTACCAAAATAATTATGAAATGGATTCTTATTTCGATAAACCTTAACCAAAACAGATATGAAAAATTACACAGGTTGGCAATATCTGCCAACAAAACAAAGCAAAGAAATTCTTAGTGAATTGATTGAAGCCAAAGAACAGCAGAAAGCATTGCTATTAATTAGCAATACAGGACTTGGCAAAACAAAAACCATTGAAATGTTCATGCGTAAGAATGCAGAGCATACTTATAAAATAACCGTTGGCGATAGCTTTAAATTACCTGATGTTGTTGATGCTATTATTGAGCAATTGAACATTGATTTTTATGCCCGAAAAAAAGAAGGTAATGCAATTAAAGGAAAGCTAACCGCTATTGCTAAACGCTTGAAAGAATTACAAAGCGATAATCATTTACCAATGATTGTAATTGATGAGGCAGAGAACTTAAAACCATCGGTGTTGAAGATGATTAAAGAACTCTACGATGCTATACATGATTATGCAAGTATAGTGCTGATTGGAACTGAACAAATATTGGATAGTATTCTTAATCGCAGGAATAAAAACCGCCAGTCTGTTCCACAATTATGGAGACGCTTTAAAGCAGGTACACGTTACATTTCTCCACTTAAAAAAGACCGAGATTTTAAACCTTTTTTTGATTTATATATTCCCGGGCAAACTTCATTGCAAGGTTTGATTATCAGCCTTGCAGATAATTACGGTGAGCTGCATGACTTCCTTGATCCGGTTCTGATAAAGGCTTCTAAAACAGGTAAAGAAGTTACTGAAGAATACTTCTGTTTGATTCACAAGCTCGCTTCTTAATCAACCAAAATAACCAACCATGTTACAGGCACCAACAACATTAACCAACTATACAACTAAGGATGATCGGCTTAAAAAGCAGGTATTAAAACTGCTTGGCTGGGATGAATTGCAATACGGTTATTTCATGTACAAAGCTGGCCGCAACTACTTGATTTATTATACCAATAACGATGAATTCTTTATCGCTCAAATTGAGCGCAACAAGCTGTTTTGGAATTGGTGGAAAACACATTGGACGTTAAGAAACGAAGCGTTTATAAATGACAATTTAAACTGCTTGGAACAGTTGCACCGGGAGACCGTGTTAAAGCTTTACATACATACGCATGATGCGAGAATACTATCGAACGAAATATACCCATCCGGTAAAGTTCTTGGCTTGACTTACAAAAAAATGATTGGTGAAGTAATTAAAGAGGAGGTTTTATGATAGAGCATAAAAACATATTGGACATTATAAGCCTGTACAGAAAAAAATTTACCAAAGAGGAAGTATTAGAATCGGTATGCCAAGCACTTCACATAACACGTGATAAAATGTTGCTAAGAGGTAAGCCGCAATGGTTAACCGAGGCAAGACAGATATACTTTTTCTTTTGTAACGAAACTTGCGATGAAACCTTGATTGCTTACTCATTAGAGGTGAATTGTATTAGCCATACTTCGGTGTTGCATGGTTGGCAAAACATTACTGACAAGCTTGAAATTGGCGATGATATAATTACTGAAAAAGTAACGCTTGTTTACAAAAATTTATTAGGTCAAAAAATTTACAAGTAATGAATTTCAATAAAAAATTTAAGGTAGAACAGTCGAGGGATTTTTACGAAGCTCTGATAGTTTTAATTGAGCAATTGATGCTAAGGATGCCCGATGACAATGATGATAAATTGCATTTATCTGCATTATGCGAAGTATTACTTCCGCTTAAAAAAAAGCTGCTTAACTATCAAAGTAAATATACCCATTCGTTCACGCCTACACAGGCAATTGCATTACATATTTTATTCTGTGATTTTATTAGTGATCACACCAGTTTTATGGGGAATGCGTTGCATAAAATTTCACAAAAAATTCATCAGCAATACCAATAATTATGACAGTACTACTCATTTACACCTTGTGTTTTATGTCTCTCCCATTTTGGATTTATGAGGCTGTAGTTTATACAGAGAGAAAGAAAAAAAGAAAGTACCCAAAGGATTACACAACTATTAATAAAAATTAAACAATCACATGAACATCACAAAGCAAACATCCAAAGATAAATTTTGGAAAGACGAATCAGGTATGGAAATACCATTCGGCAGGATTACACCTCTTGAAAAAATGAAAGAGGCTAATGCATACACACTTGCAGTTTCTGCTAAGAAAATACATGACAACATAAAAGATTTCAAAGCACATATTTCCAAAATATGCAGCGAAGTATTTAATGCTGTAATGACCGAGAAAGAGAAAAGCAAAGTAACAAAAGGGAATTTCACTTGGTATAATACTAATGGTAGTATTAAAATTGAAGTGAGTATTAATGAGCAAATTGAATTTGATGGTTTATTGATTGAAAGAGCCAAGCAGAAATTGATGGATTTAGTTGGCGAAAGTATCAGTGCTGATAAAGCCTTTATTAAAGGGTTGGTTTTAGGAGCATTTGAAACAAGCAAAGGCAAGCTTGATACAAAGAAGGTGCTTGGCTTAAAGAAACACAGTGAAAGAATAAAAGATAAGCGATTTCACGAAGCAATGAGCTTTATAGATCAATCAATACGGCGGCCAACCTCAAAAACATACTTCCGTGTATGGGTAAAGAATGATAGTGGCCAATATGAAAATATTGATCTGAATTTCTCATCAATTTAATAAAGTAGGTTTTGGTTTAAGGGTGAATTTCAATTAAACCGCCCTGTGTCTACAGGGTGGTTATTTAAAAACACAGCTTATGAACAAGATATTAGCTATCATCACATTTATATTCTTCACCTGCATTAGTATTAAACCAAAAGACTATTACGACAAAGACCCATTAGAGCAATGGTGGGAGGATTGTTAAGCGATTAAACTGCATTTACAAGCCATTTTGAAGCAGAAAAACGGCATTTTTTTACCATTTTTTGTAAGTAAAATCCGCTGTAATGCCTATAAACATTGAAATTCTTAAAAAAAACACCCTGAAAATTTGTTACCCGACTTTTATGGAACCACAACCGGAGCATATTGCTATAAAGAAGAAAAGAATAAAGGTTCTCACACCCAGCCAAATATTGCGTAAGACTCGCACGGTATATGAGTTTGACGGTAAATTTTTGGAATCATTTGGGAATCCCGAAAAACATGCTAAATGGTTTATCACAGGTCAGCCTTTTGCTGGCAAGAGCTCCTTGCTTTTCGAACTATGTAACTATTTAACAAAGTTCGGAACAGTAGACTACAATAACCACGAAGAGGCTGGCGGAGATAGCGAAACTGTTGCACAAAAAATAATACAGAGTGGCATGAGTGATAATGGGAAGGTAAGATTATATAAGGCTCCAATTGAAGATGATCTCTTCGAAACATTTGGCGAACGATTGAAGAAAAAGAAGAGTGCAGATTTTGCTGTACTCGACAGTATGCAACATGCAGAACTAACAAAAAAACAATACCTGCGGTTGACTGATTTTTTCTGTTCACCCAAAAAAGGTAAATCAATGCTATTCATTAGCCACTGGGCGAAAAATGATTTTACACTGTTTGTAAAGCATGATTGCGATGTAAAGATTGAAGTGATTGGATTTGTAGCATACGTGGAAAGCAGATTCGGTGGCAATAAACCTTTTACTATTTGGGAAGACGGTGCTAAAAAATATTGGGGCAAAAAGTATTGTGCCGTTAGAGATGGCAAGTATTGGCCGGGAAAGAAAAAGTAAAAACCAAAACCAAAAATTATGATACTCGGATTTAAAAAACGTTTTGAAGATGGTGAGCCTACCAACTTTAAAGAAAAAATATTGGCAGGTGAAAAGATACACTCCATGCGTGAAGGCGATAGATGGAAGGCGGGTTACTACATACACATGGCGTATGGTGTTAGAACAAAAGATTACGTTCAGTTTAATTGGAATATTAATGAACTAACAGAATGCAAATCCACACAAAATGTATTTATGACTTTTTTGGACAAGCAATTAGAGATCACTGTGCAGGGTAAAGATTTAAGCAAAGATGAAATTGAATTGCTGATAAAAAATGATGGCTTAACAAGAGAACAATTTATAAAATGGTTCTTTCCAAAAAAGGCAGAAATATGGAGTGGGCAAATTATTCATTGGACAAATTTTAAATATTAAAATCAAGCAAATGGAAACATTACAAATTGAAAAAACAAATGCGCTAAAGGCTTACAAGGAAGCCGATAAGCCAACAAAAAAACTACTCGCTAATTTATTTGGAGAAAAAAACCTGTATGAAAAAATTACAGATCGTGTTAACAGTATTATTGATGCCTGCGAAGTGCTGGGCATTGATCCTACTTCCATTCGACCTTATGCAAAACCCTACAATAACAGACAGGTTGCCATAAATGCAATGGAAGAAATGTATGTTATAGCAGAGGCTTTGCAAGAGGATTGGGTTGCTGACTATTCAAACAAAAACCAAAAAAAATGGTATGTATGGCTAATATGGGATGATTCGCTTTCGGCCTTTCGGTTCCGCGTTGCGGACTACGGCTGCTCGATTGCGCATGCGGGCTCCGGCTCTCGCCTTTCTTTTCCAACTAAAGAACTCGCTGAACATTTTGGAAAGATTGCAATTAGCCAATACAATAAAGTTTTAATCAAATAAATCACCAATAAAATAATCAAAATGGCACAAGTTAAAAACTATCAAAATGCTTGTAAAGTATTAGGTAAAAATCCTGATGTTCGCCCTGATCACTCAATGCTTTCTGAAAAGGATAGAAAGTATTATGATACCAAATATGAAATGGATGTAATCGCAGCAGCTATAAGAGGCGAATGGGTTGCTGACTATTCAAACGAAGATGAACAAAAATGGAGACCTTGGTTTATATGGGATGATTCGCTTTCGGCCTTTCGGTTCGGCGATGCGTGCTTCAGCTACTCGGCTGCGTATGCGGGCTCCGGCTCTCGCCAAGTTTTTGAAACTAAAAAGGATGCCATTTATTATGGCGAAAAATTTATTGATCAACACAATATTATTTTAACTCAATAAAGAAAAAGGTTTGTGCTGCATTCGTTGGCGGCTTTCGCTTTCAGCCTTTCAGTTCAACGATGCGAACTACAACTACTCGAATGCGAATGCAGGCTCCAGCTCTCGACATGCTTTATTAAAACGTAGTGCAAACCTTGCCCCTTGGCAAAAAATAACTTTAAACTAAAAAGGCATTGGTAACGAAAGTGAAGATGACTTTTAAGCATTGGCGATGAAAAGAATAAATAATTTATACGAAAAAATTTGCAGCATTGATAACCTGAACATGGCAGATGCCATTGCTCAATTACGCAAGCAAAAGCAATATGGTGTTATAGTGCATAACAAAAATAGAGAGGCTAATATAAATGCACTGCATCAGATGCTTGTAGCAAAAAACTACAAAACTTCTCCTTATTCAACCTTTCAAGTATTTGAACCAAAAGAGCGAACTGTTTACCGTTTGCCATTCTTCCCGGACAGGATTTTACACCATGCTATAATGAACGTTTTAAAGCCCATATTCATGGCTTGCTTTACAGCCGATACTTATTCAAGCATTGAAGGAAAGGGCATTCATTCGGCAGCTAATGCAGTTAGGGCGGCATTAAAAGATATTGACAATACAATCTATTGTCTCAAATTGGATATTCGGAAATTTTATCCCACGATTAACCATGATATTTTAAAACAATTACTGAGACGAAAATTTAAAGACAATGATCTGCTTTGGTTACTTGATGAAATAATTGATAGTGCTGATGGTGTGCCGATTGGAAACTATTTGTCTCAATTTTTTGCCAACTTCTATTTAACATATTTCGATCATTGGCTAAAGGAGCAAATGCAGGTGAAATATTATTTCCGCTATGCCGATGATATTGTAATACTTCATTCAAATAAAGAGTACCTGCACAACCTTTTACAACAAATAAAAAAATATTTAAACGATAACCTGAAGCTGGAAGTAAAAAGCAATTACCAAGTTTTCCCGGTAGCGGCAAGAAGTATAGATTTTGTTGGTTATCGTTTTTATCATACGCATACACTTTTAAGAAAAAGAATAAAGAAAAGTTTTGTACATGCTGTAAAAAATAATAAGGATGCAGCCTCAATTGCATCTTATAAAGGATGGGCAAAACATTGCAATAGTAAACACCTGTTAAAAAAAATATTACCTAATGAACAAGTTTAGTGATTTCGGAATTACACCAACAGCAAAAGGATTTGAAGGCGAAAAAATTAAAGTAGAAAGAATCCTGAACAAAGGCATTATGGTTCACAGCTTTAAAATTGAACCATCGAAAGTTGAAGGAAAAAAAGGAAGCGATTGTTTGCATTTGCAATTAACTGTAGACAATGAAAAAAGGGTTTTGTTCAGCGGATCATTTACACTTATTGAAATGATTAAACGAGTGCCTGAAGATAAATTTCCATTTGAAACAACTATTGTAAAAGAAAACGACAGACTAAAATTTACATAATATGAAAAGATACTGTTTATCAGCAAAAACTTTTACCGGGGAAGCAGAGTTAATTTATGATGATGCTGGAGCATTATTGAAAATTGATTTTAGCAATACATCAACAACCGTTGAGCAGCGTTACCACATAAAGATAAATGTACCAATGACCCTAACGCATTTAGAAGAGGGTGGCCACAACCTAAGTAAATCTATCAGCATAATTGCCAAAGACATTGAGATAAGCTTCGAGATGTTTTGGAAAGAATATCCATATAAACGCAATAGGCATCTTGTGGAAGGTTACTGGCCAATGATGAATAAAACAGATCAGGTAACAGCCTACCTCGCTGCAATTGAATATGGTAAGTATTGCACTCGCAACAAATGGTACAATGCAAAAATTGCTGACCTGTGGTTGAAGAAAAAAGAATTTTTGAACGATTGGAAAAATTTATAAAATGGCATTCGAGCTTATAAATAAGTATACTGATGTATTAGCTGAAAAATATAAGAATTCGGGAAAGTCCGAATATTTATTTGCACTTGTTTCTTATTATGAGACAGTTTTAAAAACTGCAAAATTTAGAGGACAAAGAGAATATTGTAAATCAGTAATAAAGCAAATCGAACCTTCTTTTTATAAAGGATATTTTAAGAAATGATCTACAATTATAAAGGCTATGCCATTAAACTTCATAAAGGTGATTGGTACATTGTTAGTGAGCCTGTACAAGTTGCAAGAACACTAAGAGAAACATTTGAAATAATTGATGAACAAATACAACTTGCTCTATGACAACAACGCAAAATAAAGCCGTTTACGCCCTTTTAAATAAGACTGGGCTAATTACCCAAAAAGAAAATATTATTGCCGGAATAAGCAACGGACGCACCAGCAGCAGCAAAGATTTGAGTTATGATGAAGTAGTTGCTTTAATTCGGTATTTAAAAAGCCAAGACCCGGACGAAAAGAAAGCCGAAACCATGCGCCGTAAAATTATACGCATGGCACATGAGATGCATTGGCAGGTAACAGGCTTAGAGGCACAGAGGCAAATAGGCGCAAAGCCAAAGGCAGATATGAAACGAATTGATGGTTGGTGCAAGCAATACGGCTACCTACATAAAGGATTAGATAATTATACTATGAAAGAATTGCCTAAATTAGTGAGCCAGTTTGAGATTATTCACAAACAATTTTTGAGTAAAATTTAAAATTAAGTATATGAAAAAGGTAATGCCAATTTTATTATTAATGTTCTGCTTTTTTACAAAAGCAAATGCCCAATGCCCTAATTGGTTAAATAGTGTAGGTGATGCTCAAATTATAGTAGCAGAAGCAAGTAAGTATGCAGGTAATTTGTATATAGAAAAAGACCATCAAAAAGGAGCTGACTATTATTATTACAATTCTGTAAAAACGGCAACATTAAGAATAGCATTGGAAGGAAAATCTGATAAAATAAAAATAATTACCATTATAGCACCATCAGTGCAGGCTGATGATCTTTATAAAAATTATTTTAAAGGGTATATGACAGGGTGCATAACTGATGAGACAGAAACTTATATCAATTTCAAAAATTTAAGAGTTACGATAAAGGATTATTGGAATAAAACTCATACAGCTAAGGATGGGAAAATAATAAGCATTTTTGTTCCGTAAGTTTAAAAATAAAATGAAAAATGAAAGCCCCGCTTCGGCGGGGTTTTTTGTTGTCATCTTTTTTTGTATAGAAAAATAAAACTGTATATTATTGCATAACCTTCACAGTAATTAATGGCTCGCAACAATCCTATATATCTTCAAAAAAGAAATGAGTTTATCCGAAATAGGTTTCGTTCTGTTAGAAAGAAGAACCCTAAATGGACAATCATAGCAGTTATTGAAGAGGTTGCACAGGATGTTTTTCTTTCGCCTTCAACTGTTAGCAGAATTTTAAAAGAGACAGATGCAAAAATTCCTGATGCAAAAACAATTAGAAAATACACTACTGAATACCTTACTGCTTAGCTCTCCTGCAAATGCCTGCTATATATTTCTGTTGTATAAGTAATAATGCTGTACACATTTGTTCCATCAAAATTTAATGTATTGCTATTGGTTGGCAATAATTGCTGTGTTAATAGTTTGCCTTCGAGGTTAGTTGCATTCCATCCGTCCATAAGTTTATCAATTTCTTTTAACTTGTTTTCATGCGTGGCAATTGCAGTATCCTGAACTGTATTATCAACACTTTTAAATGGTGCGTAACTTATGTAATGAATTTTTATGGGAACATTTTTTGCCGCCAATAGTTTTTTGCCATAAAATTTAAGATCAGCATCTTTTGGCATTTCTATATAAATGGCGGGTACTCTATAGCTGGTATTATCCTTGCCACGAGTATATTGCCCTAAGTAAAAAAAAACGGGTACTTCGGTGCCTAAGTGTTGTTTGATGGCTTTATAGATAGGGTATAGTAACATGTGTTATGAGTTATGAGTTATGAATTTAGGATTATCATTAAGTCACGTTTTATTTTTTCAATCATCTTATTCATCATCACCGGGCTTTTTCCAATAAACTTTCTTTGTTGTATTGTTATCTCTTTTGCTAATGCCATACACTTGTATTGTTGCTGCAAATCCGCATCACCACTTTCTTTTGCTTCATACATCATTGCCCAAAAATATTTTTTCATCTGCGGAGTAACTGTAATCTTGCCACCTTCATTATGTATTTTTCCATAAATTTTATCGGTATAAATAGTAATGATTTTTCCGCTTACTTTATAATCAATGCTATCAGCTAAATGATCGCCACTGCCTTGTCCGGTTAATATTTTACGTTGCAGTTTTGTTTTTGTTTTCCGTGCTGCCCATTTTTCATTATCAAACCCTTCATTCGCAAAGTTTTGTTTAAAGTGTTTTACGGCTTCAATACCAATTACTTCCGGGGCATCTTGTTGCAGATATATTTTTGCTGCTTTTAGTTTTGCAACCATTGCATCGGCACCATGAATATTTTGATTATCTAAACCCATTCTTTATATTTGTGTAAGAATTGAAAGCCGAAAGGCATTTATCATAAAAAAGGTATCGGAGAGGAACATCGGAAACAACTGCCGTAACCGCATAGCCCTGAGCAATCAGGGCTTTTTTATTGCCTTATAAAATTCATTCCATTGTTCTTTATTCCACATCCTCCACTCATCATTATACTTTAAATACAATACAAAATCATCATAAGCTTTATTCCTGAACTTATTATCAATATCTGCATATAATTGCTCATCGATTATGTAATTGCTTTTATCAATTTTTATAATAACTCCATTGGCCTGATCATGAGCATGGCTAATGATGTTTTTGATAGTGTTTTTAGATGCCGTTTTTCCACTTGGTTGTTTGCCATCAACTAAAACCCCGTCAATTCTATAATCAGGATCGTAATCTTTTTTTGCATCAGGCAATAATTTATGTTTCAGTTCTTTCTTTGTATGTAGGTACGGTAAAATCTGTATAGTGTTAACAGGCAATTTGCTGTTGGCTAAGTCTCTTGCTAATTTAAAACTTTCTGCATAGTCCGGTGCATCAAATGCTAAAGGATGTGCTTCAACAGAAGTTCCTGATTTGCTTTTATAAATAGTTTGATATGGTGCAGATATAGCAGCTTCTTTGTTTACAAAAGAAGTAGCCTGCTTTATTAATGCAGGTTGTTCTTTAGCAGGAACACTTTTTATATAGCTGCTTTTCTCAACATCAAATATTTGTCCTGTTTTACCTGCATTAAATGCAAATTCAGGATCAACTGGCGGCAGATCATGCGGAATATCTGTAGCATCTTCATCCGTTTGCTCAACTCCGCATTGGCAACGCCAACGGTTTGGTGGATAATGTGTACTCCAAAAAATACTATCAACAGGTGCAATAATTCCTACATACTGCAAATGCTTTTCATCGGGCTTACTGGCTTTAGTAAGTAAGTATTTTAAGTTGGGATAAAGCTTTTTATTTTTTTCAAACTTCTGCCATTGTGCAGCTAATCGAGCAGTTCGCACAGCGGTATCATATTCAGTATCTAAGTGCGTTGTATTGTATGTTTCATCAACTTTTAAAGCTTCTGTTTTAAAGTCTTCCTTACTACGCAAGTTGCCATCTTTATCTTTTAATAAAGCTGCCATTTCTTTAACCTGCGCATGGGCTTTGAATATGGAAAAAATGGCAGTGTTTGTTTGCAGGTGCTTTAAAAATTCATAGTTGGGTGTACCATATTCAACGTTGTTAGTAAAGCCTTCATTTACGGCCTGCTGCAATGGTTTATAATGACTTTGGAATAAAGCCTGCATGGTTGGCTTATCAATCTTTCTATCATCATACAGTTGTTTTATAGCAGCATCTATGATGCCATCAACATTCAATTCTTTATTTAATTGAATGCGCTGTTTTCGTGAGAAAACATATATAGTATCGCAATTAATACACATAGGCTTATTGTTCGTTGCCGCCCGGAATAGGAAGCTCTTTTACATCTTTTGTTGGTTTAGTATCTTGTTTTTTTGTGCCATTATTTAATGGCTCTTCATGAGCAGTTTGCCCTTGTGTTTTTTTCATTCTCTCCTGGACTAATGCCGGGTAATCAAAACGAATATCTTCCGGGAGTTTAAAGCCTTTGTAACGCAGGTATGGTATTACTTTTTCGTTAACGTCATCAACGATAGTCTGTAATCTGCTTAGTGTTAAATCTTCAAATTTTCTTTCCTGAACTTCACTGCTTCCAACAAATGCTTTTTGATCTGTTGTTGCAGTTTGACCGTTTACCATCAGTGTCATTTCTTCATTGCACAACTTTATATTTTCTAAATATATTTCGTGCATTTTTGTGCCGGATGGGAATAGTACACTTGTTTCATCACCCTTTTGCCCAATAATATATCCATCGCTTCCGAAATTTGCAGCACGTGTTTCGTAATCATCTAATTCTCTATCATCAACTGTATCAACTAAAACAGATAATACAGGGCTTCCCCATTTTTCAGAAGTTCGGCTCCAGTCGGCACGAGCATAATATTTCCATAAAACATTGTAAGCACATTCGAGTAATGTTCCGTAATCGCTTCGGTCATCACAAAATTCAAGCAGATCAATTTCCCACATCACATCGCCATAAGGCATATAACTGCCATTGATAGTTGCATTAAAAAGAATCCATTGATTTTCGATAGAAACGTGTTCACGAGGAATTAAAGTAACTGTTCCAATCTGTGTTTTATCAGGCTCAATTTTATCTAACTCAATAACCGAGTATGCATGAAATTCTTTTTCAGCGATGTATTGTATAATCAAATTAAACCATCGTTTTCTATAAGCCTCGGTTAACTCTTCATCAGGGTTATCATCAATATAAAGCATCCAAGGCTCACTTTTTATTTTAAGCAATGCGTCTCTAATTTGACTTTTTAACCGTGCGTCACGAAGGCAATATCTAAAAATCTGATGCAGTCGAAGCCTATCAGGATTTATAGGATTTTCAGCCATGATTAAAGCCATTTTAATGTCTGAAATGTTCCAGCTTACTTCACGCTTGTATTGCTTGCGAATTACTGTAGTAGCACGTTTCCTGTCATTCTTTTTTGCAGGGAAATTATTAGTTTGCTGTTTGCCTAATTGAATGGTCTTACCAAGTATTTTGAATTGCATAATGAGTATTTAAAAATTAAGGCATGTGTGAACGTTTTGGATTGCTGCCCCATCTTCGTAATCCTTTTCCCTGAATAGTTATTGTTTCTCCGGGATTGAGGCCATTATTGAAAATGGAAGGATTGCCGGATGTTGTTGTTGTATCAACCGGATCAGTGTCTTCTCTTGGTGGAAGATTTAAAGTTTGCTTTCCTTTACTGATGGCGGCAAGATCATCCATAGTGTCATCGTAATTCTTTATCACTTTATCCGGCACCTCGTTATCATCTGCTCTTTGATAGATATAATACAATGCAATATTTACAGCCATTGATAGAATATAAAAATTTCTATCTGTACCAGCCTTAGCTAATTCGGGAGTTACATTGTAGATGGTATTAACCTGACTGCTGATTGTGTCTTCAGCAGTTTTAGATGCATCTGATAAAATGCCTTCTTCATCTTCGGTTAAGAGTAAGTCGAAAAGTTCTACCTGTATGCGGCCTTTGTAATCGGACTTTGTAACGTACATAATTATTTGTTTATTGGTTGTAAACCTTTACCTGTTATATACACAGCATTCGCTTCAATTTGCTTTAATGAAAGGTTAGCGAGTAATTTTGATTTACGCATTCGCTTTAACTTCTTTTTTGTTAATGCAACAAATTCGCCCTGATATAAAACCACTAATATTTTTGCACCTGTTTTTGCAAATTATTTATCAGCCTTTTTTACAGCAGCTTTAAAACTTCTTTTTCTGCTCCACAGTTGAAGCCATTTTAAAATTTGATTCATAAAATTTTACATTGCTCGTGAACTATTTCTTTTGAACTTACCACCACGAGGTTTTGGTTTTTTCTCATAGTTGTATTTATCAATCATCCATATTGCACCTTCCAGTGCATCCGGGCCATCATCATTTATTTTACCTCCCTTTTCAAAACCCAATAATTGAGAGCGTAGTAATTTCATTCCGGTGGATGCTTTTTCTTTTACATTAAACCGGATTAGGCCACGTTGAAATAATGGTTGTAAGCTTGATACACGTTCGCCCTTATCTCCTTTGGGTCTTTTATCCATGTGGCAACGTAATGTTTCTGCTCTCTCTTCTTCAATTCTTTCAAGTTCTTTTTTGTGAACTTCCTCTTGAATAAAATTTGCTTCCATGCAATGCTTTACAGTCATGCGTTCGCCAACCCAATCGTTAGTGTCAAAAGCATATTCCCACATGGCTTTACTTGTGGTGCGTTCGCCCCATGCACGTAAGATGTCATAGTATTTTCCTGTTTTTCCAATCAGTACCCAAAATTTGAAATCGCTTTTATCTGTTGACTTATAAGAAGGGTCTAAATAATGAATCAACACGCCATCGTATTTGTGATAAGGCAAAGGATCAATCCACTGTTCCATCCATTCACGTTTAAATTCTGTTCCCTCTTCAAATGGGGTATTCATTCTTTCACGAGTAAATCCGGCACCTTCACTATTTTGTAATTCTTTGATTGCCGCATTTGTAAAATCAGGATTTTTAGGCCAGTTGCTTTCTCCTTTATCGTTTACAATATTGATTCGGTGAACAGTAGTTTTAAACTCCTCATCATTTTCTAATAAAGATGTTACGGCGTTATCGTGAAATTTATTTTGTGCAATTATCAGCCACCATTGTCGTGTCCATAGTGCAGGTTTTAATTCTTCCATTACCCAACGCTTATCCTCTTCTGCAATTGATGGATTTTTAAGTTGTCTTGTATCGTTCAAATCATCTACAAGACCAACATTAGGACGCTTCCATTTAAAGCGATAACCACGTGGAGATTGTTTTTTACCAAATGCATAAAATGGAATTCCATCTTTAGTTACAAATTCGCCATCTTCCCATGATCCGTATCGATACTGTTCTCCAAAATCATTCAGAATGCGATGATTTGTTTGCAAGTTGGCCTGTAAATCATCAAGCTTGGCACCTGCCATATCTTCGTTTAAACTGCCTACAATAAGCCCATTTAAGCGATTAGTAAATTTTAAAAAAAGAGGTAGAAATAATCCTAAGTGTGTTGATTTTGCAAATCCTCTGCTCCATTGTTCTAAGAAAATATTATTTGGTTGTTCAATAATATTTGATTGAATGGTTTTATGAAATTTTGAAAATGGGGCATAACAGTATTCAGGAAAATAATAATTGCAAAATGCTTCATAGTTACCTAATAATTTAACAATGCGTTTTGCTTTAGCTGCGCTTGTTTCAAATGCATCAATACCTGTTGAATTATTTATAATATCCAGCAGTTCGGAATAGCCCTGTAAAGCTTTTTTACCCTGTTGGTTAAGCAACATTTTGAAGCTGTTTTACTTTCTTGTTTAAAAAATCCATCATGTATGGAGCAAGTACTTTGCTTGCTGAAATATCAATCTGCATCAACTCTTTTGTGAACTCTTCCAATACCATGTAGTAATTGCCGATGTTCATTTTCTTTTTAAGCTTATCAATGCTGTCAGCCATCTTATGCAGCTTATCCATTTCGGCAGATGTTAGTTGTCTTTTTTCCTCTATTGCAGTCTTTTGTGCCTCTGCAATTAGCATATAGTAGTTGGTAATAATTTGCTCTGCGGTTGCCTGCTTTGCAGTGCGTTGTAGTTTCCAATTATCTTCTTTTGCCCATTTACCAATTTGTACTGCTGATACTTTTACGATAGCTCCTACCTGCTCTTTTGTTAGCGTTGAATTAATAAATAATTCAGCAGCTTGTTGACGCTCTGCTAATTTTTGTTTGCCCATAATAACTGTATCTGTTGCTGTAAAATTCACACCTATTAATGCAGCTAAGAAAAGCATGATTCTATAAGGGGTAAAGTTTCCCCCTTATAGTGTGAAATTCTCTCCCATAAAGGATTTGAGATTTTAAAGCAATAAAAAACGTATGCAGTTTTACACCACAAAGGCAGAACGAAAATTAAAAAAATGGCATTCAAAAAAACATTTGTACTAAGCGATGAAACTGTGAATAGTTATGGTTTTAGAATTATAACAGCAGGCATACGGTTAGATAATGCAAGAAAGAATTTGCCATGCTTTTATGATCACAAAACTTGGGAAATTCCTTTAGGTCACTGGGAAAATTTGAGAGTAGAAAATAACAGGTTGTTAGGCGATTTAATTATTAATGGCGATAACGACAGGGAAAAAAGCTACATCAATAAAATTGAAAATGGAGACATTAAAGGTGCAAGCATTGGTGCTGATCCAATAACATGGAGCGATAGTCCAATGGTTCTTAACCAAGGACAAACAAGGCCAACACTTACAGAGTGTGATTTATTTGAAGCTTCAATTACTCCTCTTCCGGGTAATACAGGTGCATTAGCATTGAAGCACAAAGAAAATTTAGTTACGCTTTCTGCAAACAATTCAAACGACATCATTCCACAACTAAAAAAAGAACCAAATATGAAAGCAATTGCTTTAAAACTTGACTTAAAAGAAGATGCTACCGAAGGTGACATCTTACAAGCCATTGGTAATATTCAACTTTCAAAAACTAATGCAGAAGCAATGAATGCTACTGTTTTGGCCGAAGCTCAAAAAGATTTGAAAGAAGATCAAAAAGAAATTTTTGTATCACTTTCTAAAACCGATCCTGTACAAGCATTAAAGTATGTGCAGATGTGTAAAATAACTCCTGATGTTGCTGCACCTGCTGCTAACGGAAAGACTGCAACTATTGCTGAGATGATAAAATTAGGTAAGGAAACACCAGCAAGTACAGAAGGTAAAAACAGCTATGATTATTTGCAAAAACATAATGCTGTAGAACTTGCCCGTATTCAAAAAGAAGAGCCTGAAAAATATGCTCAGCTTGCAAGAGAATATGGCCAAGGTGTTAGATATAAAAGCTAATAAATTTTTAATAGGATAATGAGTGTAGCGTAACCATCACGAAAATTTTATCCATTAAAAAAACATTACAATGTTTAAGTTTTTAAACTCAATTTTCGCCAATTTGATTTTGGCAATTTTAATCAGCCTTTTTACAGGATTACCTGTATATGTAACATTTGCTTTTACTATCGGTTTAGGCATATTGATGCGCAAAGTATCTAAGCAATTTAATGGCAAGCTCGCCTTTGATGGGTTGGCTACACAAGTATGGTTGCCCGATGTTTTACCAAGCCAATTTTATCCTGAAAACAACTTCCTAAGTGCAGTAAGGGATTTAAGTTCATTGGTTGAGAATAACACAATTAATTTGGCAGAGGCTGGTGCTGATCCCGATGTATTAGTGAACAATACAGTTTACCCGGTTCCAATTACAGATGTAACCGATGTGCCTCGTGAAGTACAATTAAAAACCTACGATACAACCAACAGCGTTGTAAGAAATGCGATTGCTATTGAACTGGCGTACGACCAACGAATGCTTTACATTGACAAGCATCAAAAGGCTTTGCTTAAAAAGTTTGGTAAAGATGCTGCTTGGGCTTATGCGCCACAGGTTAATGATGCAACAAAATTCAACAACGTATTAAGTCTGGGTGGCAACGATAGTGTTATTGATGCCTTTATTGACCAACAGGCATATTTTGGAAGTTGCAATGCACCAAGCGAAGATTGGGTATCTGTATTAGACTTTAATCACATGGCTAAAATTGCCAAAGAAGATAAAGTGTTATACAAGGCAATCATGGCTAAACCGGGTGAAATATTCTACGGATTTAAAATTTACACCTATAGCCAACTTCCTTTTTACTTACAGGCAGATAATACAAAAGCAGCATTGGGTGTAGCGTATAACCCTGAAATACATAAACGCTCTTCTATTTTCTTCTTAGGAAGTGAAGTAATAAAAGCAATGGGTACACTTGAATTCTTCAGCAGATTAAAAGACCCTGAAGCTCGTGGAGACATCTTCGGTTATCAGGCAAGATTTACAGCAAGCTCATTCCGTAATAAATACATGGGTGCTATCCTACAGTAGTGCTGTAGGTTGGTTACGCATGGCTCATATAAAGTAAGCTGCGAAAGCAGCTTGCTCTTTTTAAACTTTTAAAAAATAATTTGTGAAAAAAGTAATCTTCTTAATATTATTTGTTGCCGCTGCATTTTACAGCAACGCACAGGCTGTGAAGCCAGAAAAAATTGTTGTTATTTCTGATACGGCAATTAATGCAGATACAGTTATCGTTTCGTTTACGGCGGTAAAAAGCAAAATAAAATCTTTTCAACTGAGTATAAATAAAGTAAACGGAACTGTTGACGGTACTGTATTTCTGCAAGGAACTATAAACGGCAATGATTGGATTACAATCGACAGTTTAGCCGCAACAAATGTTGCTATTACAACAAAAATGTTTGCAATAAACGCTACTTCGTATTATAGTTACAGAGCTTATTATATAACTACCGGAACGCAGAAAAGTATTTTAACGGCTGCTTATTTGCGAAGGCAGGATGAGTAGTAATTAAAGATGCTTTTTGCAGTGTGGTTTTTATAAGGTTGCACCCCCATAAGGTGCGGCCTGTAAATTCAAAACAAAAAAATGAAAATCAGAATGGACAACAGAAGTATTAGCGGAGGCTTATTGACTATTACAGGAACAATTTTAACGGATATAACTAAAAGTGAAGTATTGTTTTGGGTAACAGTGTTAGCAGGGATAAGCACCCTCGCTTACAATGTTATATCTGCCTATTTTAAATTTAAAAACAACAAAAAGTAAATCATGAAAAAGCTTTTGAATTTTATATTGATTGCTGCATTTGTATTAATGGCAACGCCATTGGTAATGTTTGCAGCAGATACTACTGCTGTAACATCAACAGGTACCGACGGCATTATTCAAACCATTGTAACATGGTTAGAAGTTAAGTGGCCATTAATTGGAACTATTGGTACAATTCTATTTGTAATAAGCGAAGCTTTGGCAGGCATTCCAGCTATTAAAGCAAACTCAATTTATCAATTGATTGAAGGCATTTTAAAATCTGCTTTCGGCAAAAAATAGAATATGCGCAAACTTTTACCCATACTACTCTTAGCCGCCTGTACTCACAAAATGTGTCCAACGGTGAGCGTTGACACAGCCGCTAATGATAGTGTGGTAACAAAGTATGTACAGCATGATTCTATTGTTTACGTTCCGGGAGAAAGTGTTCAGTTGGTTGATACATTAGTTCGGTATGTTACTCAAACATTTGTTGCAGATAGTAACCGTGTTCATTTGCGTGTTACTGTTGATAAGAATGGTAAGCTTACTGCTAAATGTAATGCGGATAGTTTGATGTTTGTTTTGATTAAAACACAGATTGATTTGCAGTACTATAAAAACAGAACAGTAACCATTACTAAGACAATTACGGTAACAGAAAAAACACCTTATATACCTAATTGGGTATGGGTATTACTTGCCATTAATGTGGCTTTAGTTGGGCTAAAAATCACTTCACTTTTTTACAAGCCTGAAACAACAGCATTTAGTTTCATCAAAAATTTATTCAAGTAATGGAACTCTTATTAAATCGTGACATATTCAGCGAAAACAGCACAACGGGTAAGCTAAGTGTTGACGGTAAATTTGAGTGTTTCACTCTTGAAGATAAAGACAGATCGCTTACTACTGCCATGCCATTGGCTGAGATTACAGAAAAGAAAGTTTATGGAAAAACAGCCATACCAAAAGGCCGCTATAAAGTAATTATTACGCATAGCGAACACTTTGGTCGTGACCTTCCATTGCTTGTAAATGTTCCGGGTTATGAAGGTGTTAGAATTCATCCGGGTAATGTTGCTGCCGATACGTTGGGTTGTGTATTGGTTGGGCAAGCAAGAAGTGTAGACACTGTATTAAACAGCAGAAGCGCATTTGCACCATTGGGCGAAAAAATTGCAAACGCTTTGCATAACAACGAAAATATTTTTATTACTATTCAATAAAAAATCATGTCAAAATCAACTGTTAAGGCGAAAGTAAAACATACTGTAAAAGATACTGAAGTAGCTGAACCTGAAAGCCGCAATTTAAAAGCTGGCGATGTGGTTGAAAAAGAGATCACTGTAAATGTTACTGAAGACGCAGCTAAATCTGATGAGCAATTAGATCATATTGTTACAGGCGATGATTTAAAAAATAATCCTGAATTGCAAGAGCAAGGTGTAAAGGAAGGTGACGAAATTATTATACCAGCTGGTGCAGGTACACAATCTGAACCATCAACTGAAAGTGTTGATGATACTGTGATTACTGATAAGATGAAGCCGTATTTAGCACATTATCCAAACGAAAAAGCATTTCACTTAACAAGTGATGGAAGCGTGTTTTTTGAAGCCAATAAGGGTGATGCAATCTATCATCAAACACAAACTGACAATAACAAAAAAATTATTACTTACGAAGTGAAGTAATAGTATTTACAAAAATTGATTTTTAAATTTTAATACAATGGGATTACCATCAGTAAATATTCCAAGACAAAACGGGCAGTTAAATTTAACCGTACCAAGTGAAGATTCTGTAGTATGTTATTTATTGTCCGGGACAGCAGTTGCGGGTAAAATACAGCTCAATTCTCCAACTCAAATTTTTGGTACTGCTGCACTGGCTACTCTTGGAATTACATTAGCTAATAATGCTTTGGCATACAATGAGATTCTTGCTTTTTATGACAAAGCAGGTGAAGGGGCTGAATTGAACTTCATGCTTACATCAAATGCAACATCATTCACTGACATCTGCGATAAGAACAATAATATTCTTAAAAAATTAGTTGATTTTACTGAAGGTCGTGGCGTTATTATTTTTGTAAATAAAACTTTCCCTGATGGATATGCAAGGGCAATAACAACAGGACTTGACAGCGATATTGTTACCGCTATTGACAAGTTGAATGCAATGGCTGAAGCTTACGATAACGATAATATTCCGTTTGTTGCAGTTTTGCCGGGTTACGGATTTACAAAAGAAACAATTGCTGATTTGCCAGCACGTGCTACGTTGGTTAGCGATTATGTTGCGTTGTCATTTGCATGTGATAAATCAGATGGCATTGTAAGCCTTGGCACATTGGCCGGATGGGTGAGCAATTCGCAGGTACAAGTAAACATTGCTGCTGTTGCGAGAGGGAAAGTAAGTAATACAGGATTCTTCCCCGATGCTACACCTGTACTGCAATTAAAAGATAGCCTTAGCTCAATCCATGATAAAGGATTTATTATCTACAGAAAAATTGGCAGTAAAAGCGGATACTTCTATAACGATGATCCTACCTATACCGATTCAACAAGCGATTATAGTTCTATCAGTTGGAACCGTATTATTAATAAAGCAAAGCGTTTGGCAGCAACTGTATTGATTGAAAAATTAAACGGTGATGTTGATACAAACCCATCAACCGGGAAAATAGAAAGCACGTTGGCCGCAGATTGGGAAAGCGATGTGGAAACCGCTATTCGTAATAGCATGATTAAAGTGCCATCTAATAAAGTGAAAGAGATCAGTGGTGTTAAATGTGCAGTTAGCGTTGATAGCGATATTTTAAACAATGAAGTTGATGCAACACTTTCTATTGTAAGAAAGGGTCAGGCAAAAACAATCATCGTTAAAATTAGATATACCGCAACCGTATAATTAAAATTATCATTCAAAAAATTACTATACAATGGGAGCTTTTAACAGTAGCGAATTCGCTTGGAAGGATTTAACTATTACTGCGATGGGGCAGATTTTTGAAGCTGTAACAGAAATTGAATACGATGTAGAGGTTGAGAAAAAACATGGCTATGGCCGTGGGGCTAAGCCGCAAAATATCCAAAGTGGTAATGAGAAGCCAGCAGGATCAGTAACCGTAAAACAAAGTATTTACGAATCTCTTGTACGTACAGCACAAACAAATAATCCTAATGCTAAGATCAGTGATTTAGTATTTGACATGCAAATTCACTATTTGAAAGGAACTGATTTAGTGAAGGATAGAATTGTTGGAGCTGAAGTTAATAAGCAACCAAAAACATTTAAGCAAGGTGATGGCGAAATGTATGTGAAGCTTCCATTCTTAGCAATGGATATTCAATATAATATTTCTTAATTCAAAAAAAATAAATCATGGCAAAACCAACCAATGATCAAATTACACCGGAAGTAATTGCCGGCTGGAAAAACCAGTTTGGAAAAATTACAAAGTATAAAACTGCCGATGGCAAAGTAGCTTACTTCCGCTCTCCCGAACGTGCTGAAATTGCTGCAGCTGAAGCTGCAAGACAAGACAGCGATGGCGTTACTTCTAATGAAGTTCTCTGCAAGGCAATGGTATTAGGCGGCGATATTGAAATATGCAGCCAAAACAAATACCTCTTAGGATTGGGTAAGCACATTGCCAAAATGCTTGAAAAAGTTGAGGGGGAAACCGAAGAGCTTTAGCAGATGCCCGTGCTAATGCTCGTATAAATTCAAACGCATATTGGGATTGGGCTATAAGGTATTATTATCCGGGTGTTGACCCTGATATATTAAAAACAAAAAAGTGGGCTGAAGCTATTGCATATTTAGAAATAATACGTGGGCAAGAAGCAGAAGCTAACGTGAATATTTTAAATACAGCCCTCTAAAATGAGGGCTATTTTTTTAAACGATGGACGGTGTTCAATTTGATATAAACATGGTTACAGGAGGCAGTGGTGGTGCTATTGATAGCATTGTTGCTGGCCTTACTAACATTACAGGACACCTAAATACCCTGAATCAAAACTTTATATCTTTTAGTCAAAGAAGCACGTCCGGGTTTACCCAGCTTAATTCGCAAGTTCAACAAACTGAAAGCAGGTTTGAAAAACTTGGTAAAGCATCTTTCTTCTTAAACAATATCAGTCAGGGATTAAGTGGCATAACAAATGACTTGAATAATGCAGTTGAGCCAGGAATAAAATTTAATGCAAGTTTAAAAGATGCACAAGCCATTAGTGGTGCAACAGAACAACAGATAAATAAGCTTGGCGAAAGTGCAAGAAACAATGCAAAAGAATTTGGTATTGATGCTGCACAAGGTGTAGAAACTTACAAGATTTATTTAAGTAAACTCGGCCCGGAGCTTGCCAATAATGAAAAGGCGATGGAAGGTTTTGGAAGAAACTCTTCTATACTTAGTAAACAATTAAAAGGTGATACAGTTGGTGCAACCGAATTACTTACAACAGCCATGAACCAATATGGCGTAAGCATTAAAGACCCAATAGAAGCCATGAAAACATCCGGCATCATGATGAATATCATGAGTGCTGCTGCACAGGAAGGAAGTGCAGAATTACCACAAATTAAAAATGCATTGGAAGAGAGTGGCATGATGGCAAAAACAGCCAACGTAAGTTTTACGGAATTAAATTCTGCCATTCAGGTTTTAGATAAAGCAGGTAAAAAGGGTGCGGAAGGCGGTGTGGCAATTAGAAACGTCTTAGCCGAAATAAGTCAGGGTAATATGATGCCCCGGCAACAACTTGCCATGTTGCATGCGGCAGGGATTGATGTTGAGAAATTAGGGGATAAAAGCTTATCATTTTCAAATCGTTTAAAAGTGTTGACACCAATAGTAAATGATAATGCTGCAATGGTTAAATTATTTGGAAAGGAAAATGTTGCAGCAGGTATTGCATTGGTACAAGGTGCCAATGAAATTGACAGATTTACCGGGAAAATTGGAGGTACAAATAGTGCTGTTGATATGGCTACTACTGTTATGGGTAGTTATGAGGAAAGGATGAAAAGAACAATGGCTAAAGTGCATGATTTTGGCATTAGTATTTTTAAAGCAACCGAATCGTTCCTACCATTTATTACCATTGGTATGGGAACGCTGCAAGTAATGGCTAATATGGCTTTGGCAGGTAATTTAGTTAGCTCTGTTATTGGCTCAACCTTCGTGAAAAGTTTATTTAATGGCACTGCTATTACAACAGTATTTACAGCGGCACAGGCGGCACTAAATTTTGTACTCAATTTAAATCCAATTTTTTTAATAGTAACAGGTATTGGTTTACTGATAACCGGGTTTGCGATTGCCTACAATAAAAGTGAAACTTTTAGAGCAGGTATATGGGGAATTATTGAAGTTGGTAAACTTTTAAGTCAAGTATTTATCGGTGTTGGTAAAACGATAACAGGAGCCTTAACCTTCGATACAAAAATGATGAAGGAAGGATTTGTACAAGTTGCAACAACAGCGGCAGAAATAGCACAGGGAGGCATATCTAAGGCATTTAATAAGGGATTTGATGAAAGTATAAGCGAAAGCAAAAGAAAGGCTGCAATGGAAAAAGCAGGCACTGCTGCAACTGAAGATATTACTGCAAAAATTGACTTGGCCATTCCGGGTATTACACAACAGGGTGTTGCAAATAAAGGAAGTGTTTTAGAGGGTTATGATCCGCACAAGAAAAAGAAAAAAACCGATAAAGAAGGCCACGAGCTTGCAAGTAATATAACTGCCGGAGGAAGCAGGCCAACAACCATTCACTTAACTATTCAAAAAGTAATTGGCATTGGCGAAGTAAAGACAACTAATATGGTTGGTACTGCTAAAGAAGCAGGTAAGCAAGTAGTTGATGAAGTATTAATGGCTCTGCAATCTGTTCAAGGTAAAATATCAGTTCAATAATGACAACTAATGTTTACGATATTTTAAGCAAGGTTTATGGAGCAAGAGGATTGCCTTTTCCACGGCCACCAAAGCAAGGCGATGGAACTGCTATCGCAACTCCATTTGGAAGCCCATTATTAGGTGACGGAACTGCTATTGCAGCAAATGGAAATTATAAAGGTGCTACCATAAAAGATAAAGCATCTACAGGCTCTTTGATTAGAAAATATGATGATAGTTATTTAGGTACTTATCAGTTTTTACCTGCAACAATTAATGGTATTGATCTACCAAATGCAGTTGTAATTATCAGTGGCGAAAAGCATATTGAGGAAACTGATATTGTTGATGTAGGTACCGTTTTTGAAAAGGTATTTACACGTCCTTATGACATTAGCATTATTGTAACTCTTTTTGATAAAGACAAACAATGGCCTGAAAAACAATTGCAGCAAATACGTGACTTATGGCTAATTGACGCACCTGTTACACTGCGTTGTGCTTTAACAGATCAATTTATACAAGAGAAAGAAAATCTTGTTATTAAACACATTGCTGTGCTTGATAATAATGGGTGTGAAAATGCTGAAGTAATTCAACTTGATGGAATGAGCAATATTGATTTTGAATTAGAACTTGTTTAAAATGTATTTACGCCAAACATGCAATATTGAATTTGAAACAAAAGCTGGTATAAAATATCGGTTAAAAGGGTTACATGCTTATGATGGCAAAAAAAGCGTACATCAAACTATACAAAATTGCAAGTTAGAGTTACCTCTTTCTGTAATGTATAGAAACAATGAGATACTTGAACGTGTGAAGTTGATTGATAAAATAAAAGAAGGCGATAAAGTAACTATTTGGTTAGGTTATAACGATAATAATACGCAGGAATTTAATGGATTTATCAAACGTATAAATCCAAAGATGCCTTTAGAATTAGAGGTTGAAGATGAGTTGTATTTGATGCGTAAAATAAGGCTAACGAAAGTGTTTAAAAAAAATGATGTAAAGGAAGTGATCACTTACATCTTGGATGAATTGTACAAGCAGCAAGGATTAAAAGTTGCAGTTTATGCAGATATGCCAAAGGTTGAAGTATTTAATTTTTGGATGAATCAGGCAAATGGGATTACGGCATTACAAGAGTTGGAAGAAAAGTATTTGGTGAATAGTTTCTTAACTGAAATTAATGGTATTAAAACGCTTTATGTTGGCTTAATGTATGGGCTAAAAAAGAACACTGTTAAATACATTTTCAATAGAAATACTATAACTATTGAAGATTTGAAATATAGCAATCCCGGCGATAGAACATTTAAAGTTGAGATGCGGCATGTAAGCGAAAGTGGAAAGGTAACTACTTATGATTTTGGTGATCCGAAAGGAGAAGTGCAAAAAATACAATTGGAAGGTAGCTGGACTGAAGCTGCATTAAAACATTATGCAGATGGAGTGATACAAGGATTACAAGCAGGTGGTTATAAAGGAAGTTTTACCACATTTTTAATACCAAAAATTGAGCCTGCTGATATTGGTGATTGTACAGATAATCAGTTTAAAGAACGTAGTGGAAATTATTATATAAGTACGGTAACAACAAAGTTCGGAAGCGGTGCAAGACGAACACCTGAAATAGAAATTAGATTATGAGTAAAGCAGCAAAAGATTTAGCAATTGCCATAAAAAAAATAGCAGCCACTACTGATGCAATTACAGCAAAAGTTATAGCTGTTGATAAAACAAATAACACATGCGATGTTGCTGTTGATGGTGGCGAATTAGGGGCTGTTCGTTTACAATCTGTTGCTGATCAAAATAGAAAAGGATTTGTGCTATATCCTGCAAGATTGAGTGATGTGGTAATTAGCCAGATGGATGATAAAGGCAATTGGGTTGTTATCCTTTTTAGTGAGATTGAAGAATTAGCAATTACAATTGAGGGCAATAGTTTTCGATTTAATAAAGATGGGTTAGTTATTAATAATGGAACAAATGGCGGTCTTTTAAAGCTTGCAGAATGTGTGCAACGATGGAATAAAATTGAAGATGATATAAATGCGCTGAAGAGTGTATTTAAAACGTGGGTTGTTATTCCTGCTGACGGTGGTGGTGCTTTGAAAACTGCTGCTGCTGAATGGTTTGGCAATGATTTGATTAAAACAAAAAATAGTGATGTTGAAAACACATCGGTAAAACACTAATGAAAGATTTATTACTAAATGAAGCAGGTGATTTGTCAATTATTAATGGCGATTTAGTTATTGGTGATAGTGATGAGCAGCATAGGGAGATCATTTTAATAACACAGCCCGGAAGTTTTAAGGAAAGCCCTGATGTTGGAGTTGGACTGGAGAATTTTTTAAATGATGCCAGCGATGAATTAGCGCAAACTGTAAAAGAACAATTTGCAAAAGATGGTAATAAGAATATTGATGTATCGTATGATAATCTAACTGGACAATTGAATTACAATGCAGAATATAGTAGTTAATGAAGGACAGACATTACTTGATATTGCTGTAAGTAATTGCGGTAATGCAGAGTTGATTGTTGAAATAGCAATTGCAAATGGAATTGATATTGATGATGTTGAGTTGGATAGATTATTAAGCATTCCTGATGTGGATGTATCTAAAAAAAATATTGTATCCAATCTAACTGAAAGAAAAATTATACCTGCATCGGCATTAGATGATATTTTCTTTGGAGAAGATGAATGGACACTTTATTACACAATTGGTTTACCTGAAAATCACGGATAATTATGGCACGTACAACACAACAAATATTTGATAGCATGGTTGCTGAAGGAATAAGACTGGCAGCTGATCAGGGCAATGATGCAGCTATTGCCATGTTTGCAAATACAAGCAAAGTGGCTATATGGAGACTAATGTTTTATGTGATGGCATTTGCTGTAATGAGTTTTGAAAAATTACAAGATGCCTTTAGTATAAAGGCAGATGCAAAGTTGGCTACATTAATGCCCCATAAATTAAGCTGGTACAGAGAGAAAGTAAAATCTTTTCAATACGGATTTGATTTAATTGATGAAACTGATATGTTTGATAATACCGGGAAAACTGATGCTGAAATTGCAACAAGTAAGATTATTAAATATGCTGCTGTTACTGAGGCTACAGTTGATAGTGTACGTGTACTATTGATAAAGATTGCTAAGTTAAACGGAACTGACCTTATGCCTCTTTCTGATGCTGAATTAGCTGCATTTACAAGTTACATTAATAGAGTTAAGGATGCAGGTAATGCAATTGTTATTTACAATCAGGTAGCAGATTTATTACGTGCAGAAGTGGACGTTTATTACAATCCAATTTTAATAGATGCCAATGGTTTGCGCACTGATGGTGCTGGATACCCGGTAAAAGATGCTGCTATTTTATATCCAACTTCTTTAGAATTTGATGGTGAGTTTAGTAATGCAGGTTTTATAGATGCATTGCAAAATTGTTATGGTGTAAGCCGCCGTAAAGTGAACTTAAAAAAGATGGATCGAAAAACAGGAATTACAGCATGGCAAAGTATCAGTAGCAGTTTTATACCTGATGCAGGGTATTGCAAGTTTGATGACAATGGTTTACTAATAAACTACATAGCAGATGTTTAAAATAGCATTTACAAAATTGGTGCAATGGCTAATACCAACATGGCTGCGTAGTAATACGATGGTACTGTTTGTTTTGGCCGCTAATAAGCCACTGCGTGAGGCCTACGATAACTTTTTAACCTATCGTGACGCAGTGAATTATAAGCTGGCTCATAATGGTCAGGTTTGCTATTTGCAAAAAGTTCTGAATGACAGCTTCGATATAATTAACAGAAGAATTAGAGTAGTTGATTTTATTGTTTTCGGAAAAGTATTTCTATACGATTGGGATAATATTCCGGCAATAAAATACAGTGATGGTGTTACTGATGAATTTTTATACCCGGATGATATTGGGTTAGATTTTACTGTACAAGTACCGGGTGCAATTATTAATACGGCGGCAAAGCTGGCTTTGCTGAAAGCAAAAGTGAATGAGTACAAAATGGATGGTAAAAATTTTTATGTTGAAACAATTTAATTAACAGTTATGAAACTATTGGATTTCTCAAACATTGGTATTGGTTGGCCATATAATGCAGCAACATTTAAGTACATGCAGGACCAGGCTCTACAATTGCAAACAATTAGTTTGTTAGGTGGTAGCCTATACGTGTTGCAAGGGTGTACAGAGATTGCGGGATTAGTTGGTAATGGATTTGTTATTATCAATGGTGAGGTGTTGCCATTTGAAGGCGGTGCCGCACAAGCAAATGTTATCATCATTGAAACGCCTACCTCCAAAAGATTTGGCGATGATTCTTATCAATCCTATTACAAGAATAGAAAAGCAACATTCGGTACAGCCGATACGCAATATGCTTGGGCTGATTTTGAAAATAAAGATATTGTAAAAGGGTTGCTGCAAAGGATGAGAGAAGCTGAAGCTGTATCTGTTGGTATTCGTAGTGATCTAAATGATCAAATTGCTGCGTTTAATGCTTACATCCCTACATGGGCTGAAATTACAGGAAAGCCAACGGGTTTAATTGTGCATCATGGTACTTATGAAATTGGTGATGTTTCGCAAGGTATTTATACAATTCCTATACCCGATCAGGCTGATCCTTATATGGCATTCGGTAATATTGTTTCATTGCGTGCCGGTGAAAATCCAATTGATGCATGTGTTCAGGCGGTTATTATTCCTTCGTCATACAATGCCGGATTCTTCAAAATTTATGTGCGAGAATTTGTAGCAGGTGTGCAAAATGTAGGCTTTCAATATTTCATTCTAAAAACTTCATAATATGGTATCATTATCACAAATACTAACATGGTGGGGTGCTAACAAAGTGCCTACAGTTGCACAGCGTAACGAAACATTCAGCAGCTTCAGGCATAAAGAAAATAAAGTTGCCATTAATGATGTTGATGGTTTGGTTGATGTTTTAAACAGTAAGCAGGATAAAGAATTGGCTCCTGTGGTTTTACTTGATCCGGGAACAGCTTTTTTTGATATGCCAGCCAATAGCGTATTGGATAAAATTTGGTTTCAACTTACAACTACTACAGCAGGTATTACTGTTGGCAAAACCATTGGTGCCGATGATGTTTATCAATTACAACCGCCAGCAGATAACCAAATTTTCTTTGTTGGTTCAATTCCATTTATCGCAGCAACTCGTATTTATTTTAATGGTATTCAGGCAGATACTGTTCCAATCATTTATAAATCGTAAGCAATGAAAAAAATAGTTTTTATTTTATTATTATTTATTACAGGTCACTCATTTGCACAACAGCAATATGATAATACAACGCTTCGAAGTTGGTTAAAATTGAATGGAAAATTAGTTGTTGGAATAAGCAACAGCACATCATCATCAACAAAAGATTCTACAAAATTGATTACAGAACGTGCAGCAAAACTTTACGCAGATTCTATTGCTGCATCAACGGTTGATACGTTCACAAGTAACATTACTGTTTACGGTACCAGCTTTGGCAAATACGGAAACGGCAGTACTATTCCGGCACAAGGTAAAACAGCAAAGCAAGTTATTGCCGATGCGGTTGTTCAGGCAATTGCACCAACTTACTACAATCCATCTGCGAGCATATCTGCAAGCCCTACGAGTGGCATTTATGAGATTGGTTATAACTTAGGTACAGTAACACTTTCAAGCAGTTTTAATCAAAATGATGCAGGTAGTTTAACAGCTACAACTTACTATCAAAATGGATCCTCTTTAGGGGGAAATACAACAACTATCAGCAGCTTAACTTCTGCTCAAAGTTTTTATGTAAATAAAGCCTATTCGCAAGGTGCATGTAAAAACAATAATCTTGGGGTGCAGGATTGCTCCGGGAGAATTAATTCAGGAAGTACAAATAGTGCAACGATTTATTTTACACCATCAGCAAAGTATTATATCGGCACATCTACAACATTAAATCCAACCGATGCTGAGATAAGAGCAGCTGCTGTTACATGGTCAAGTACAAAGGCACAGAATAATGTAAATATTGCAGTGAGTGGTACTAAATATGTTTTCTATGCATATCCATCATCGCTTGGAACACTAACAAGAATTTACAACAGTCTTGGTGATTTTACTCTTGATTCAAGCGGATGGCTGCTAACTGTGAATAGCGGATTTTATAACGCACAATCATATAATGTTTCACTTAATGTTTACGTGCTGCAAGCTGCACAAAGTGGTAATGTTAATGGCTTAAACTTTCAATAACAAAACAATAAATATTTTATGAAGAAACTTTTTTTATTCGGACTTATTTTGATTGGATTAACGGCTAATAGCCAACTTTTGCAAAATGCAAAATTTAAACCTAACGGGCCATTTTTGGGATATGATGCGAAGTATGTTTATGGTGTCTTTCAAATTGTAGCAGATACAATTGAACGTAATGCATTGGAGTCTTGGTTGCGCTATAATGGCATGTACGTTGCAACTACATCCGAACGAAAATTATATCGATTAGATTCGATTATTGGAGTAGCAAATAATTGGACTGAATTTACAAGTGGTGGTGGTACTTCGATAGATACTTCAAGCCTGTCAAATAGGATTGATTTAAAGATACCTTATAGTGGAGCAATAGCTGATTTGAGCATGAATAATCACAGTATATACAATGCCTATCAGGTTGAGGTGGGTAATTCATATATAAGAGATAAAGGAGGATTTTACAGCAATAAAATTTACTACTTACCTAATAAGAGTACGAATGACACGTTGGCTATGATAAGTGATATTCCGGTTGTAACAGGCAAAGTAAATTATACTGATACAGCGGCAATGTTGAGTAATTACAAATCAGCCATCATTGCATTGAATGCAGATACATCAACACTTGCAACAAGGTTTGCAGGTAAAATAAATTACACCGACACATCAAAATTTGTAGGTACTAAACGTGATGCCGATACTATCAATGGTATCAAGGTGTTTACCGGATCGTTCATTCATAATATTGACACAATAAAAAATAATTCTCCGGAAATTGTTTTTAAACACAACTCTTACAATTATACAAGTAAGATTGTACGAGATACCACCGCTAATTCTCAAAAATTCATAAACAATGTTACTTACATGTCAAGTTCAGGTGGTGCGGCAACACTGACTGGATCGTATCCGACCATTGCCATCCCAAGCACTGGATTAGTAAGTGGCACATCGTCATTCACAGTATCATTTTGGTTTTACTCAACTTCTACAGCAGTGCAGGAATTATTTACTTACAGCGGCCCAACTACATCAAGCAATGCGATGTATGTAGCATTTTATAACCAAAAAATATTTATTCAATGCCTGCGAACAATCGCAGCAGGTAGTGGTGTAATTGAATCGAACATTCCTGGAAGTACACTACTACCAATTAATGCATGGCATCATGTTGTTTACACAAGAAGCTCAACAAATCATACTGCCTACGTTGATGGCATATTAGAAATATCAACATCGGTAGCTGATACGACCAAATTTGCTACCAATCCTTACTTTTCATTTGACGGTAGTAATTTTGGAAGCTTTGCAGGCAAGATTGATCAGATTTGTTATTGGAACGGAGCAATTACAGGCACAGAAGTTTCAGCGTTATATAATTCATCATCAGGGGTTATTACGCCGCCATCAACACTAACTGGGGGCGGTTCATTAATACGATGGTACGATCTTGACGAAGGTACTGGAACAACCAGCTATGATAAATCAGGCCAAAATCAAAATGCCACATTTACTAATGCGGTAGGTTGGACGACAAACGGAAAAACTCCTTTGGTTGGTACTACAGGGGCATCAACGTATCTCGAAAGTTCTAATGCTATCAATATTGGGGAAAGAGGCCAAATAAAAATTGGCGATATTTTTTCAGGCACAAAAATTCAAGGGAATACTTTAAAGGCATTTTTGAATAACAATTATTGGTCTTTGTTCATTGGCAGCAATGGGAAAGTTTTAATCAGCCCAACCAATACAACTGAAGGTGACACTGCGAAAAATTCTCTTGATGTTGTTGGAAATATGAGTATTGGTACTAAGACAACAGCACCGAGCAATGGGCTTTTAGTAACTGGCTATTTAGGTGCCGGACAAACAAGTCCAACAAGCCAACTTCATACAACATCTTTGGCAACTGGATATGTTTCAAAGGCTGCGAATTATACTGCAACGGTAAACGATTATACAATTGAAGTAACGGCTACAACAACAATTACATTGCCAACAGCAGTGGGAATAACAGGAAGAATTTATACAATCAAAAACACTTACTCAGGAAGTGCAACAGTTGCTACAACATCTTCACAAACAATTGATGGAAGCACCACTTACAGCTTATCTGCACAGTATAAATATGTTACCGTTCAAAGTAATGGCGCAAACTGGTTAATCATTGCAAACAATTAAATCTTATATCCTATGTCACACATTCAAATTCAACCAAAAACAATCTATGGTAAAGGTTTAGCAACACAATTAGATTGGTCGGTAACAAGCTATCCACGAAACGGAACGATGGTTCAGGTTGGCTATACTTTAATGGATAATAATGGCCATCCAATTGATGATAATGTACTTACGTTAGGCAGCGATGTAGTTGCTGATTGGGATGATGATGATTCAGTAATAACAAATGCAATTGCTGAATTATTAAATATCACAATTTCTTAAAAATATTTCTTAACCATCTGAGGAGTAAGCGAACTCAGACATGAAAAGAATATTAAAAAGACCACCAATTTCATATTATGGTGGCAAGCAAAAGTTATCAAGCACCATCGTAAATTTTATTCCGAAACACAATTTGTATTGCGAACCATTTTGCGGCGGGGCTGCTGTTTTCTTTGCAAAAGAAAGCAGCGAAATTGAAGTGTTGAACGATACAAACTCGGAGTTGATTAACTTCTACCGTGTTTGTAAAAATCGGTTCCATGATCTTGCCAATTTGGTAAACTCAACATTACACAGCAGAAAGCAACATAGGCAGGCACAAGTTGTATATGATGAGCCTGAACTATTTGATGAGGTACGCCGGGCATGGGCAGTATGGGTATTGGCAAATCAAAGTTTTAGTTCAATGCTTGATGGCTCATTTGGTTATGATAAATCAAAGAATACTACTACGCTAAAGATTCATAATAAAAAGCTTGACTTTACAGAGGAGCTGGCAATAAGACTTCAAAATTGCCAAATAGAGTGCGCTGATGCTCTTTATATCATTCAAAGCCGTGATACACCGGGTACATTCTTTTACTGTGATGGTCCTTACCATAACAGCGACTGTGGGCATTATAATGGCTATACTGAGCAAGACTTTGAAAACCTTTTAAAAATGGTTTCAGGTATTAAAGGGAAATTCCTTTTAAGCAGTTACCCAAGTGAGCTATTGAAGCGTTATACTAAGAAGTTTGGTTGGTACCAGTGGAGTATTGAACAAAATGTTTCAGTTAACGCTAAAAGTGGATATATGAAGCGAAAGGTTGAGGTGTTGACTGCTAATTACCCATTTGAAAAAGAAGCCCTGTGAGGGGCTTTTTAAGTTAAAATAGGCCCGGACTGTTGTAAACGCCAATCCACAACAATGCCCTACTGGGTTGTCCGGGCTTTATCTTCTAAGGAGTAAGCCTGAATTGATCAGTAAGGTATTAAAAATATGGTGTGGATTGGCAGGGCAAAGATAGCCGAAAAAGACCTTTAAAAATTGCTAAATTGCCGCTTTATTAAACTTTTAAAAAGTTATACGATTCGTTTTTATAAATTTACTCGTTTCGTTTTTGCGCTTATACAGAATTTCAGCAGTACAAGAGTGCGACGCAACAAAAGTTAAATTGAAATACAAAAGCTTAGTACAAAATAAAACTATGCTTTAAACATCTGCACATTTTCAAATTTACATATTTTCATTTATCCAAAATCTATCTCTGTATTATCGCCAATATTTAAACTGCGACTTAGGCCC
>Ga0265323_10000192_pt1 | contig 36786 bp, 32 predicted proteins | sample 41225metaG_FD_193580 | JGI IMG/M metagenome (GOLD analysis project Ga0265323, IMG submission 193580) | Rhizosphere microbial communities from Carex aquatilis grown in University of Washington, Seatle, WA, United States - 4-12-25 metaG | ecosystem: Host-associated > Plants > Roots > Rhizosphere...
ATATTAACTAACCAATGGTATGTCTTTGCAGTCCGCGAGAATTTAATGTTAGACATTTCCAATACAATAACAGCATCATTACGCAATAAAAAATTTGTCTTTAAACAATTTTAATGTATATTTATCAAGAAATTTCTGGAACCATTCATTGCTGAGTGTTTTCCAAGCCTCTTCCTCCGTTCGTTTCGATACTTCATTCAAAAACACACATCAACATTTAGGAGCTAAACAATGAAACATCTTCTACTCTTGTCCCTTTGCTGCTTGCTGATGGTTTCGACTTCTGCATACAGCAGTTCATTGGATTCGACATTGCAGAAAATGGCGGGAAGTGCGGTTCAAGGATACGTTGGACCGATCGTTTCGGGTTTCGGAGCCGACCTTAATGGAGGCTGGTTTCACAAAGCACCGACCGCAGAGATGTACGGATTCGACCTTGAGTTTGGGGTTGTTGCAATGGGAACGTTATTCAGCGATGCAAACAAGACTATCCCAGCCGGCGTCGGCGGAGAGTTTACTTTTGATGCAGCCCAGAGCGCACAAATAGCATCAACCATCCCTAATTACTCCTCTCTTCCGGCAAACTATCAATTGGCAATCAGGAATCAAATCGCCAACACCCCATTCACTGTGGATCTGACTGGACCGACCATCATCGGATCAAAAACCGATACAGTGAAAGTCAACTTTCATGCTCAGCCGATTACAGTGAACACGCCCGGCGGAACCAGGACATATCAACTCGGCCAGACCTCCATCAATACCGGAGTGACTGGTTTACTTGACAATGTCAAGACCATTCCACTGGCTGCACCGCAATTGAGTATCGGAACGCTTGTCGGAACACAATTGACGTTCCGTTACCTGCCGAGTGTTAAGCTCAATTCAGATATCGGCGAATTAAAATACTTCGGCTTCGGCATTCAGCACAATCCAGGTATCTGGTTCCCGAATCCGCTGCCGCTCGATGTTTCTGCAAGCTTCTTCACACAAACGCTTGATGTCGGGTCGATTTTAAAGACAAAAGCAACAGCTTTTGGCATAAACGCAAGCAAGCGATTCGGGCCTGGCGCGGTGAATATTACGCCTTACGCCGGCTTCATGTTGGAAAGCTCGACAATGACGTTCAATTACACATCGACTCTTCAGACCCCGGACGGCGGGACTCAACAAGTTACCATAAACCTTCCATTGAAAGGCGAAAACAAGTCGCGGTTGACCCTAGGACTGAGCATAAAGCTGCTCTTCATTAACATCAACGCCGATTACAATATTGCAAAATATAATTCCTTCACCGGCGGTTTGATGTTCATCATCTAACTCTTTCTCTTTTGCAGTCCAAAGGGCCGAGCTCGACGTTGTCGGGTTCGGCCTTTTCTTTTTTCATCTTCGCTTGCTATATTAGGGGGTGCGACGATACTTCAATCGTTCGTTTTGTCGAACGAGTTACCCTTGACCCTCAAACAAGTACAGAGTTGAAAGCCCATCATCTTCGACGGATCCTTTTAATCGCCCTCTCCGCTGTATGGTTGTCTCTCTGCGGCTGCGACATCGGGCAGGACAATGAAGACCCCGCGGTAAAATCGCAGGAACTCCGGAGGGAAGCGGTCGAGTACATCAACGGACACGACAATTTTCACGCCGAGCAGCTTTTTTCCGAAATTCTTCCGCTCGACCAACAGCTTCAGCAATGGGACAGGATGGCGGAAGACCGCTCATCTGCCGCAAAAGTTGAGACGTCCCTCGGGCTTTTTTCAAGCGCAATCGAAAATAATACAGAGGCGTGGAAGTACTACCGGCAGGTTGCCGACCATGCTGCGGAAGTACGTTCGATGAACGCGGTTGGAAATTTATCTATCGGGCTGGGAGATTTTGAAAAAGGAATAAGCATTTTAAGCGACGCTCTCGCCGTCAGCAAACTCTCTTCGAACAACGAACCCGACCCCGAAACGAGCATAAATCTTGGAAATGCTTTTCTCTGGTCGGGCCAGTATGAGAACGCCCTTGACCAGTTCGCCTCGGCGCTCGCAATCTTCAATAAGCGGAGATACTCGCCCGCCATCGTGAGGGCAATGTCCCGCGTCGGGTATGCCTACGCAAAGCTTGGACGTCGAGGAGAGGCGCTCGGAGCCTATGCCACCATAGAGAATATCGTCAGCTCGGTGCCCAACGTTATTGTAAAAGGGAGTTTCTTTTACGACCGGGGCAGAACACTTCAATCGCTTGGGGAGTGGAGCGGTGCGGCGCAATCATTCCACGACGGTATCGGCATTCTCGAAAACCTGTCCAGCCGCGAAAAGAACCAACAGACGAATGATCTTTTGATCCTTTTGTACACTGCTCTCGGAAAAGTGTATGCACACAATTTTGCATACGAGCTGGCGAAGCAAAGTTATATTGAAGGATACTCGCTCGCGAAGGACGCCGGCAAAAATATCGCTATCGGATATTTGCTGATCGCTATTGCAGATTGCGAACGAAAGATTTGCGCAGTTAATCCGGACCAGCAGGCCTCAATTGCGGCCGGAACGTATTACGAGCAAGCGATGAATTTATTTTCGAGAACCGGCAACGTTTCGGGGGAATCGTACGCGAACTACAAACTTGGCACGATGAAGGAGGAGGAAGGCAACACCGATGCCGCGCTCAGTTTCTACCGGCGGGCGTTCGAATTACGCTGCAATCAAGCGGGCGAATTCAACAGCTGGTCCGAGGACGAAGAGTTCTTAGGCCTGCGCGCTGTGGCGGTCACAGAGGGGATACCTTTTGTCCGCGAAACTTTTTGGTACGAGCCGCTCGTTGTCGCGCTGGCGCGGCAGGGGCGCGCGGAAGAAGCGCTGGACGTCTATGAACAGGGAAAAGCCAAATTTCTTTCTGCTCAGCTTCGCTCGTTTCCGTTTGAATTTCGGGAAAAAAATACAGGGCAGTCCGTCGAGTCGATACAACACCAAATGCAGTCGTTGGGCATCAAAGAAGCTGAACTGGCATATCAGCGGGGGCTCAATGCAAATCAACGGGACGCACAGCGGATTGAGTCGCTCGCGGCAGGAGTGACGTCGGCAAACAATGACCTGCTCAGCGCTGCCTCTGTGTTGCTTCAAAAATATCCCCAGCTTGAAATCCTTGTCCGCGCGCCGATCTTTCAGGAAGCCGAGTTCCGCTCGGCGCTGCCATACGGAACGGTCGTGCTCGATTACTTTATTGCCGACGACCGCATCGTGATTTTTGTGATCTCGTTCGACGGGATGGGGCGCCAAATGCCGGTGAACGTTGTCGAGGTGCCCGCGTACAAGGATATCGTGCTCGACAAAGTCCGGCAGTATGACCTGATGTTGGAGGAACACATTAACAGCATCGGGACAGGGTACTTCCAGACAACCGACATCGAACGATTGTCGCAGGAGCTGTATAACTATTTTCTGCGACCTGTGGAGCGGCTTTTTGTCCAACGCGTTGTCATCATTCCCCCGCGTGAGATGGAAAGAATTCCATTTCATTCATTCACCCGTTCAACCAACGAAGGTGTGAAACCGATGATCGGAATTGCCGATGTATCCTATCTTCCCTATCTTGCGGCAGCAAAATGCCTCCAGCCTGCTCCGCGTTTCATCAACACCGTTATCGCAGTAGGAAACCCGCGCGGGAATAACTGGCCGCTCGATTTTGAGCTCCGCGATATCAGAAGTTTTTTCCGGGAAGCAACGGTGTCGGTATCGCAGAATGCGAATGAGAAGCAATTGTTCGGATCGTTTGGGGATGTGCTGCAGCTTTCGACCGATTTCGCTACCGATACGCTTTTCCCCGGCCGGTCAACGTTCGTCCTGTCAAGTGGAAGCATCACCGACCCGGAAGCATATATCCCCGTTGCGAATTTCTTGCGGCTTCATCCGTTTCCGGTCGTTTACCTTTCCGACCAGCAATCTTCCGATTGCGGATTGACGCCGATTCATGCTGCACTGTTGATGATGAACGGCTCCTCCAACATTATCCTTACCATGAGACCTTTCGAATCGAAAGCAAACAAGTTTTTCAGCGAGAAATTTTATTCTGCCCTTGCCAAAGGGAGCAACGTGAACGACGCGTACCGATCGGCCGTCGTTGCGATGAGCAAATCGCCTAATTTCAGCGCACCGTATCAATGGTCTCAGTTTTTTAAATTCGGGAAGTGAGGTGTCCGCGAAGGGCGCGAAGAACCACGAAAATTCGGAACCGCCTTAGTAAAGGCAATCATAACTTTCATGCAGAATTTTCTCCTTCGTGTCCTTCGTGAACTTCGTGGACGCGGGAAAAAATAAAATTCCCCGGTGTCCGTAGGGCATCGGGGAATTCTCTATCGTAAACTCTCTTTGTCCTGTTTATTTTTCCAGCTTCACTTTTACACTCCCAAGACCGGATTCTACAAAAATATTCATTCTCCCTTCTGCCGAAGAGTAATTCGAGGTCACATAGACGCCTTTTCTTTCTTCGTCAAATTCTTTATCGATAGAAAAATTGGAGAACCAGTTTTCCTGGTAGTGGACCTTTGCACCGGTCTCACGCGGGATCACGATCGTCACCGCCCCTAAGCCGATTTTAATCTTCACGTCCACTTCGCGGTGCAGCTCACCGTCGAAATTCAGATAATACGAGCCGACACCTCCTTCGAAAGTCATCCGTTTGAAATTTGCGTTGCACAGCTTCTCTCCCACAAACTTGCTGACGCCGGATTTGATTTCAAATTCCTCGATCTCGCTTTTGTTCGGTTCACCGAACAGCAGCGTCGTCGAACTGGCGCCGGCCGACATCGTGAAATCCTTCACATCGAGGCCGGTCATGTCAAAATCGCCGCGACCCGCGCCGAGCTCCGCGTCAATCGAAAGCGGAACCGCATCCGTGAACCGCATATACCATTTCCCGCTTTCGAACTCAGCGCCGTTACTCTCTTCATCGTCGTCGTTGAAATGCAGCGAAACAGAGTTCCCGCCATCCGATTCGCGGGACAGGTCCAGGTAACCGATATCGTTTTTTATGCGGTAATCGATATCGACGTTCGGCTTGTGCCCTTCCTCCATTTTCAAATCGAATATCATCACCTTATCTGAAACACCTTTGGAGCACACCACTGTCCCGAAAGACGATGTGAGCTTTATGTGAACCTCTTTTTCTGTCGTACGTTTTATTTCCTTGTGGAGGCCGCCGCCAAAAACCTGCGTTGCCAGCGCCGCGGATAGAACGAAAGGCGCCGCCTTCAACAATATATGTGTTTTAATGTATCGCATACGACCGTGCTGCCGCGTTTAGTTTCTCAAAACCAACTTTCGAACGATGAACGACCCTGCAAGGGTATTGCAGGGATTCTTTCTCTTCGTACTACGGGAAAAGAAAGGAGGAGTTACACACTCTTTTAATAAAGTTGAATTTTTTTCCGGAGGTTTTTATAGAGCATTTCGCGGGCGCGGAATATATGGGCTTTCACCGTTCCGATCGGAAGCTTCAATTCCCTCGCAATTTCGGCATAATCTTTTTCCTCGGAATGGCGCATGAGAATGACCGTGCGATATTTTGCCGGAAGAGATTTGATTGCCTGGTCTAAAAGCTTCGTCCGCTGCCGTGCGATAAGGTCGCGGTCGGGCTCATAGGTTGAGTCTGGAATTTCGAACGAGAAATCGCCGTCGGACGACTCAATGGGTTTGTCGATGGAAAATGTTTGAAGCTTTCTTTTTCGAATATAGTCGATGCAATTATTCGTCGCGATCTTGAACAGCCAGGTTGAAAATGCGAACTCTTCGTTGAAGCTTGACAGCGATTGAAACGCCTTGATGAACGCCTCCTGAGTCAGGTCTTCCACTTCGTCCTTCTCGCGGATCATCCGGTAGAGCAGATTACAGATCGGATCATGATATTTCTTCATGAGTGTGCGGTATGCAGTCTGATTGCCGGCGATGGCGGCTGCAATGAGACGTGAATCCTCTGCACGGGAGTCGAGTTTACGCTGGCTGAGAGCATCGCCTTTCGGCGGAAGAGGTTTCGGAGTTTTGCGTGAGGATGAAGTCGCTTTTGCTCTCGTCATTGAAGATTGGATTGAAATGATGATGCTGCTAGAATGAAAGTAGTCAAAATATTTAGGAAGTGCAAGGCGGTGACAGGGATCCGGATGCGAGTTGCCGGTGGTGAAAGGTTTTGAGTTCCAAGCTTTAAGTTACAAGTTTTAACTCATAAGTAGTAAGTGATCGCCTAGGTCTTTAGCAATAACCTTGTCAGAAACAACTTATAACTTAGGACTTAAAACTTATAGCTCACAACCTAAACCTCAAAAACTTTACGCCGGCATCCTTCCGCCTTGAGATTCCACCATTTTATTTGTACTATGAATCGTCAAAGTTATTCATCTATTCTCACTACATCAAAGACTATCGATATGCCAGTGACAATTATTGTGGGAGCTCAATGGGGTGATGAGGGAAAAGGAAAAATAGTCGACCTGCTCAGCGACGAGATCGACATCGTTGCCAGGTACCAGGGGGGCGCAAATGCCGGGCACACAGTGGTTATCGGAGAGAAAGAATACGTCCTGCATCTGATTCCGTCAGGAATTTTTCACAGGCATGTCTCGTGCGTGATTGGGAACGGCGTCGTCATCGACCCGATAGCCCTTATGGACGAGATCGCCATGATCAAGTCCTTCAACATTAGGATCGAAGGGCGGTTATTCATCAGCCACAATGCCCACTTGATCATGCCGTATCACAAACTACTCGACAATATCCGCGAGCAAGGAGCGAATAAAATCGGCACGACGGGCCGCGGCATCGGGCCCGCATACATCGACAAGTATATGCGCACCGGCATCCGCGTCGTCGACTTGTTGGATCGAAAAGTCCTGGCCGATAAGTTGAAATCGAACATCGAAGAAAAGAATCAATTGCTCAGCAAAGTGTACGGCTCCGCGGTGCTCGACGTGGACAAAATTATCAGCGAGTATGAAGAATTCGATAAAAAGATCGACCCGTATGTTACAGATACTTCCGTTTATTTGAACACTGCCCTGAAAAAGAAAAAGAACATCCTTGCTGAAGGAGCGCAAGGGGCGCTGCTCGACGTCGACCACGGAACGTATCCGTTCGTCACGTCTTCCAACCCGACAAGCGGCGGCGCATGCACGGGACTTGGAATTCCGCCCACGGCGGTCAAGAATATCATCGGCATCGTGAAGGCGTATTCCACGCGCGTCGGCAACGGGCCCTTCCCGACCGAATACACGGACGGCATCGGCGAACGTCTTCGCACCGTCGGGCACGAATTCGGATCGACGACGGGACGCCCCCGGCGCTGCGGCTGGCTCGACATGGTGAGCCTGAACTATTCGCTTGAAATCAACGGCGTTAAAGAGATCGCTTTGACGAAACTCGACGTGCTGGATGATTTCGACGAGATCAAGATTTGCACCGGATACAAAAATAATAAACGAAAGCTGAAGTCGTTTCCTTCCGATCTCCAGACTCTCGAACGCGTCGAGCCGGTCTATCATTCCTTTAAAGGATGGAAAGAAAAAATATCGGGAGCCAAGAAATACAGGCAGCTACCGAAAAACGCCCGGCGGTACATCGAAGCCATCGAAAAACTGTCGGGGGTTCCGGTACCGATCGTTTCGGTCGGTGCGCGCCGTGACCAGACGATCCTGCGGTAAAATATTTTGACAATTCCATTGCACCACGACGGGAATTAGTACTTCTCATGAAACTTAGCACACGCAGCCCCAAATCCGGAAACATAAAAACTGCATTGCTGGTCGCAGCCTTCGTCATCATCATCCCGATCCTCTTTTATACGCATAACCTCGTCGACCGGCTTCAGAAAAAGGAACGCGAGGTTGCTGCGCTGTACGCAAAATCGGTCGAGTACCTTGCCAACAGCCCGTATTCGGGGGGCGAATACAGTTTTATTTTTGACGAGCTTATCCGCGCCATCGATTTTCCGATCATCGAGTCCGATGCAAACAACATTGAAATAAAAGCCTCGCGCAACATCGAGATCGATACGACGCTTTCCAAGAGCGAGCGCGATGCGTCCGTCCGTTCACTCATCGCCGACATGGACAAGATGAACCGCCCGATCGTCGTTTCATATCAGGATACGATCATCCTGAGCAGGGTGCATTACGGCGAGTCGCTCCTCATCACACGGCTTCGGTGGCTTCCGTACATCGAGATCGTGATTGCCGCACTTTTCATTTTTGTCGGATACATCGGCTTCAGCTACATCAAACGGAGCGAACAAAGCAACATCTGGGTCGGGATGGCGCGGGAAACTGCCCACCAGCTCGGCACGCCGCTGTCGAGCATGATGGGCTGGGTCGAGATCATGAAACTCCAGCCGCAGCCGAATCCGAGATTGACCGACACGATTGCAGAAATGGAAAACGATCTCCTTCGTTTAAACAAAATCGCCGATCGTTTTTCAAAGATCGGCTCCAAGCCGGATTTGCGCGAGGAAAAGCTGCTTGAAGTCGTGAAGGGCGTGATACTCTATTTCCAGAAGAGAATCCCTCAGATGGGAAAACGGGTCGACATCGTCGTAGAGTCTGCGGAACCGGTCACGGCAAAAATCAACCGGGAGTTGTTTGAATGGGTGCTGGAGAATCTTGTAAAGAACGGATTGGACGCGATGGAGGACGGGAAAGGAAAAATTTCATTCCGGATTTCACGGCTGAACGGCGCGCCGGTCATCGACGTGACCGATACAGGGAAAGGGATTGACGCGGCGTACCGCAAAGACATTTTCCGCCCCGGATTCAGCACGAAGAAACGCGGATGGGGGCTGGGGCTCAGCCTCTCCAAAAGAATTGTCGAAACCTACCATAAAGGCAAACTCTCGGTCAAGGAGAGCAAACTCGGAGTCGGGACGACGTTCCGGATCAAACTGCAATCGTGATCAGATGCTTTGCTGCGGGTATTGCGGCTTCGGCTTGAATACCGACCAGCCGATCAAACCGCCAAGTGTCGAGAATAGAACGTCGACAATGAGATTAAAGAAAAGCGAAAACACGATCCCTAAGAACGACGGCTTCTCCTCCATCCCCTGATTAATCATCTGCTCGACGTTCCCCGGCAATTCCACGTTCATCTGATGAACTATTCTCATCATCATTTCCAGGGCGATGTTTCCGAAAACGAGCATCACGAGAACGCTGATGATCGTTCCGGCCACCGCGGCGATGACTCCGGCAAATGCGCCAAGGCGGACGCAGTCGTTCGACGTAAGCGGGTCCATCTCGGGCATCAACTCCTGCTTATAGAAGAAGACCGCAAGGAATCCTCCCACCAATATACCTGCACAGCAGCAGACGTTGATAAGATTCAACCCGGGAATCGCGGAAATTCCCGCAATGATCAATCCGCCGTACAGCGCCGGCATCAATCTATCTGGTTTTGGTTGCATATGTTGTCCGTAAGAAATGATTCAATCGTGAAAAAATTTCCCGCACAAGTTCTTCGAGGAGCGGCGCGAGAACGATTCCCAGCGCAAACCCAAACACGACGCCGGTGACGGCTCGCGACACGCCAGTGCTCTCGCAAACTCCGACGCCGTCCAGGGCTACGTCAATCGCCATCGGCAGCGCCGACAGGGCGAGCAACACTCGTGATGAAACAGCTGATACTCGGGTGCGGGACAATAACGGATAAAACAAAACGCTGAGAAAAAACGCCGCATAGATCGAAAAGCAGCGAATGCATACCGCGAACTTGCCGCCGGCAATATGAAACGAACGCGAGTCGATCTGGTGGCATACACGGGAAAAAAAATGATATGAAAAAGAGGCGGTACTCGTTCCGGCGCCGCCGAGCGAATCGAGCAGCGGCGTAGCAGCAATTGCGGCGCACCAAAAAAATACAGCGGTAAGAAGAAAGCGTCGTGGTATCATATGTGGAAAACAGTATAACGGAATCGTCGAAAAGAATCAAGTTGAGCTTGATCTCGGCGGGGCTTTGCTTTTTCTCTCGTAACAAAGGAATGAAGAGAGACGATGCCGCACACTAAGAGATTATCTTCTATTTAGGGTCAGAGTTTGAAAGGAACGGTACCGTTCTCGTCAACCTGACTAATGACGAGAGGTGCGGGCTCTGGTTTCGACGTTCCGACAACAAACGCGCTCGTGATCCGTTCTGCGGCAGGTTCAACCGCTCCTTTATTGTCGGTATAAAAAAACGCCAGAGTGTCGCCGGCGCTGACTGCATCCCCGACTTTCTTTGTCAGTATGATGCCCGCTTTGGGGTCGATGACATCATCGATCTTGGTCCTGCCGGCTCCAAGTATGATACCGGTCAAACCAAGTTCAAGGGAATCGATGCCGGTAACAAAGCCGCGGTGCGACGATGTGATTTCGCCGGAATATTTCGACCGGAGATATTTTTCCGGATGTTCAATGAACGAGACGTCCCCTCCCTGCCGTTTCACAATTTGAATAAATTTTTCATACGCCTTCCCGTTTTTCACAACCTCTTTGCAGCGTTCAATCCCTTCAGCGACCGATTGCGCTTTCTTCCCTAACATCACCATTGCGCCGCCGAGAACGTACGTTACTTCCATCACATCGTGAACATCCTTTCCGCGCAGGCATTCAACCGATTCAACCACCTCGAGCCAGTTGCCGATCTTATATCCGAGCGGTTCATTCATATCGGTAATAAAGCCGATCGTCTTTTTTCCAAAGCTGTTGCCGATCGCGACAAGCGCCGTTGCCAATTCCGCCGCTTTCTCATACGTCGGCATAAATGCACCGCGGCCGGTTTTCACGTCGAGCACAAGCGCGTCAATTCCTTCTGCAAGTTTTTTACTCATGATGCTGCCGGCGATAAGCGGAAGACATTCCACCGTTGCCGTCACATCCCGCAGCGCATACATTTTTTTATCGGCAGGGGCGATCTCCTTCGTCTGGCCGATCATCACTGCGCCGACTTCGGCAATGACCTTCTTGTATTCACTTATCGACAGGGAGGTATTGAAACCGGGAATAGATTCGAGCTTATCCAGCGTCCCGCCCGTGTGTCCAAGTCCGCGGCCGCTGATCATAGGGACAAGAACGCCGCACGCCGCAACAATCGGCGCGAGAGGAAGCGAAATTTTGTCGCCAACGCCGCCGGTCGAATGCTTATCGACTTTCATTCCGGGGATCTTCGATAAATCAATAATTTCGCCGGAGTGGAGCATCAGCCGTGTGAACTCTCGAGTTTCTTCAGCGCTCATTCCGCGAAAATACGTCGCCATCAAAAAAGATGACATCTGGTATTCGGGAATTGTCCCTTTTACAAAGCCGTCGAGCATGAACTGCAATTCGCCGGAAGAAAGAGAGGCGCCGTCGCGTTTTTTGCGGATCAGTTCACTGGCTGTCATAGTGTTATAGAAGTGTAATTATCTTGGGAAAGCTGTCGATAATCCACTGCGGTTGAGCGGCGCTTATTTGCTCGCGCGAGCATGTCCCATAGGTAACTCCGCACGTCGCTATCCCCGCGTTTTTTCCGGTGAGAATATCCCTCTCGGTATCCCCGACCATAAGCGTTTCTCCGCCCGCCCATCCCTGTTCTTTCAATATTTTGTAGAGGATGGACGGATTTGGCTTGTGAGGCATCCCGTCTGTTCCCTGCAGCTGGGAAAAATATTCGGCGATACCAAAATATGTCAGAATCCTTTTTGTCGTCTCACTCGATTTGATAGTCGCCGTTGCAAGGTTGATCTTTTTAATGCGCAAGATCTCGATCGTCTCTTTTACGCCTGGAAACAACTTGGTGTTGTCGAGTGCTCGCGGACGGTAATAGTCCCTGTACATAATTGCAGCCTCCGGGATTTTCGGATGCAGGCGGTCCGGGAGCAGCAGCGTAAACGTCTCTTGAAGAGTTTTGCCGATGTGAGGATATAAATCTTCTTCCTTATAGTTTTCAACGCCAAGCTGCTGCAACACCCACAATTGCGCCCCCGCAATATCCCGCTTGGAATCCAGAAGCGTTCCGTCCACGTCAAAAACCATATTCTTGATCATTGATGGGCTGTTCGGATATTAGTAATTAGAAAGCAGGAGACAGAATTCAAGGATATTACTTTCCCCCTGTCACCTTACTCCTGTCTTCTGAATTCTGTATTCTGTTCCCCTCGTCATGATTTAGTGCGAAGCCGGCGCTCGCCGATAAAAATTCCTGCTATCGATTTTCCGTCGACAATCTCCCCCCTCTCAACCATCGCGACAGCTTCGGCGAGCGGCACGCGGAGAAGTGTGATAGTCTGCTCTCCTTCTTCCAGCGCTTGCCCCAGCGGGGAGAGAGAGAGATCTTGCGCCATAAAAATATGAAGCCGCTCATTGCAGAATCCCGGCGTTGTCATTATTGTCGTCAGCTTCGTCCACCGCTGCGCAGCATAACCCGTTTCTTCCTGGAGTTCGCGTTCGGCGCAATGTTGCGGGTCTTCCTTCGCATCGAGTTTTCCTGCCGGCAATTCGATAACTTCCCCGCCGATCGGATACCGGTACTGTTTAACGAATAGAATATCGTTGTTCTCAAACACCGCAAGCACTACGCTCCCGCCGGGATGCTCGATAATCTCTCTGACTGCCTCGTTGCCAGAATTGTATTTCACATGGTCAACGACAAGGTTCACGATCTTTCCCGTGTATAGTCTTTCGCTGCGAAGGAGTTTAAAGTGCATCAGCGTTTTCTTTCTTTGATGTGTACAAACTGCTGCGGAAAAGCAAATTCGATCTTCGCTTTAGTGAGAGTTTCATACGCCTGAACGCGAAGCCTTTCTCCCGTCGGAAACTGCTGGCTGAACGAGGCGACCCGGCAAAAAAGCTTGAACTGAAGCCCCGTTGCCTCGAGTTTCATGAGATTAACCTCGGGCGCAGGAGTCTTCAGAACGTCCGGATGTGAGCGGGCCAGGTCCAGCAGAATTTTCTTGACTTTAGCAACGTCCGAACCGTACGCAACATTGACTTCAACAACCACGCGCACCGCCGGAGCGGGAAAAGAATAATTCACAATGCGCGTTTTGATAAGTTCGCTGTTCGGAACAATCACAAGGTTATTGTCCGAATCTACTATCCTCGTGCTGCGAAGCCCGATTTCGAAAATATCTCCTTCTTCTCCCGACGGAATTTTTACCCGGTCCCCGATGCGGAACGGTCGGTCGAGCATGATGACAAACCCCGAGATCATATTCGAGATCGTTTCCTGGGCGGCCAAACCAATAGCAAGCGAACCGACGCTGAGCAAAGCCAGCAGACTCGAAATGTTCTGGCCGAAATGGTCCATCACCACAATCACTGCTATTACGGCAACAAGGATATTGACAAAACGATTGACAAGCGGTGCAAAGGCAAGGTCGAAATTCGACGATTCCTTTTCCGCAACAGTGTGGAGCGCATGCCGGATGAGCGTATCGGCAATTCTGATTCCCAGCGCTGTCAGGACGAACGCCATCAACACATAGAGCGTCTCGTTGGAATATTCCAGGAATTTGAAGAACGAAGTATTCGCCGGCGTAAGACCGTCGCTGAGTTCCCGAAGGCTGAAATACATTCCCGAAATGGCGCTGATGGACATCACGCGCTCAAGGATGAGCTCTAAGATTTTATCATCGAGTTCAGTGTCTGTGTGGGAAAGAATTTTCCGTCCGGCAACGTCAAGAAGAAATTTTACCACTTTGCCGATGATGAGCACGAAGAGAAAAAGCACAAGACCGGCAACGGCGTGAAATAAAAGTCCGGTCCCGAGTATTTCTTCGGCTTTCTTCAGCAATGTATCGCTGACGACGATGAGAAGTGATTTCATGGAAAAATCCTGTCGGCTACTTTCTGCTCCCCGGTTTCACTGCCGGGGTTCCCTGCTTGCAGAGCGGGCACACTTCAGCGCTATACGTTACAACATCCATTTGGAGGGCAGAGAATGTTTTTGCGTTAAATGTCGTCTTGCCGCTGCTGCGGTCAACAATATAGCCGACGCCCGCGAGTACGGCTTCCGCTTTTTCAACAAGATGAATAATTTCTTTGACTGAGCCGCCGGTCGTTACAACATCCTCGACGACCAGAACCCGTTCGCCTTTTCTTATTTCAAAGCCTCGGCGCAAACTCATCACGCCGTTTTCCCTTTCGGCAAAAATTGTCCGCGCCTCCAGCATCCTGCCGACTTCAGTCCCGACGACAATTCCGCCGACGGCCGGAGACACGACCAATTCAATCCCGTTGTGTTCAAAATTTTTTACAATCTCTCCGGCAAGCAGATGGAGGTATCTCGGGTGCTGGAGAACCTTCGCACACTGAAAATAGTGCGGACTGTGCAACCCCGACGTGAGCAGAAAATGCCCTTCAAGGAGCGCATCCGTCTCTCTAAAAATTTGCAGTATTTCTTCTTTTGTCAAATTCATAAGGGGAAATGCGATGATAGGTGAAGTTACGCTTTCAAAGTCGTCAGGTACCGTACAAATTCTTAATTCCTAATTCTTAATTCATAATTCCTAATTCATCATCCTACCATTCATCCTCAATCTCCTCCAGTTCTTCTTCCATCTCTGTCTTTGCGTGAATGTCGTTTGCTTCCAATGCCAGTTCTATTCCCTGCCGGTAGATTATTTTTGCTTTGGCGGTACTGTTGACTTTGCAGTAGAGCTGTCCCAATTGATGATAAGCAGCGAGATACTTGGGGTCGCGATGAATCAATTCTCGGAGTTCTGCAATTGCACCCTCAGTCTCTCCGAGACTGACGTGTTCCAATGCGAGAGCATACCGGGAAAAAGAGTCGTCAGGATTCTTATCAAGAAGCTCGGTAAGAGCTTTAATGCGTTCCTGTTTTGTCATGCGTTCGATGACACCGCTTAATTGAGTGAATCAATTTGTTCAGCCAAGGCAAAATCCTTCTCCGTGAGACCTCCTGCGCTGTGCGTCGAAAGGCTCAGTTTTACCTTGTTCCACCGGATATCGATATCGGGATGATGATTCATTTTTTCGGCAAGGAGTGCCACCGATTGCACAAATCCCATAGCCCGTGCAAAGTCTTTGTGAACAAACATTTTACGAATTTCGCTTCCCTCACGCTTCCATCCCCTGGACGACCGCAACTGAACGACAATTTGTTTTTCCGTCAACAATGCCATGCCATATCCTCCTTCATGCTTCTACTTTGAACGGTTCCCGCCTGTCGCTGAAATCGGGCTTATAGTAGTCCTGGCTTTCGAATTCCTGAACCCAGCCGTTTTCAAAACCAAGCGTATCCAACAGCCGTAATGCTTTATTGTACTCGCTTTCGCGGATGCGGCGGTCGAGCAATTCTGTCGTCAACGCTTTGTGCGTCGGATAGTACTGCGACATCACGCTTAACGTCACGCGGTTGTCCATCTCCTTCGCTATCCATCGAAGCGTTTCTTCCGACGATGCAATATCGTTCGGCAAAACAAGGTGCCGGATGATCAACCCGCGCTTCACCAATCCGTCGTCACTGTAGACGACATCGCTGCCGACCTGCCTGTGCATTTCCTTGACGGCCGCCCGGGAAATTTCGGTGTATGATTTCACCTTGGAATATTTGTAGCCAAAATCGTCGTCACTGTATTTTAAGTCCGGAAGATAGATGTCGAAAATACCGTCGAGGAGTTTCAGCACTTCGACAGAGTCGTAGGCATTGGTATTGTAGATGAGCGGAAGGTCCAGCCCTTGTGGAATCGCAATTGAAAGAGCGCGGACAATCTGCGGGACAAAATGCGTCGGCGAAACAAAGCCGATAGCCTGTACGCCTTTCTCCTGAAGTTCAAGCATCATTCCCGCCATCCGCTCGAACGTTACTTCGTTCATCCGTTCCGCCTTCCAGTTCTGGCTGATTTGGAAGTTTTGGCAGTACACACAGCGCAGGTTGCAGTTGCCGAGAAAAATATTTCCAACCCCGTATGTGCCTCCCAAGGCCGGTTCCTCGCCAAAATGCTGACAATATGATGAAACAATCGGAAGATAGCCGGAATAACAGCGTGCGAGTTCGCCGTTCAGACGATTATTGCCGCAGTCGTGCGGACAAACGGTGCACGACTCGAGCATTGCCTCGAGCCGTTTCATTCGCCGTTGAAACTCGCCGGCCGCAAACAACGGAATGTACGACGGAATAAATTTCATTCGCCTACGTTAGTGGTGAAACAATATAAAAAAAAATAGAAAGGAATTCCAGGGGAAGAACCGCAAAGGCGCAAAGACCGCCAAGGAGTTAGGAGAGTATAATCCTTCTTAACCCGCTTTTAAGAAGCAGGGTATTAAAATTTATGAGCAGCCCTAGATGAAAACCTGTTGTTTTAAGATAGGATATTAATTGTGGTGAATGAATTGGGGCGAGCACTTCGACAGCCTTGAGTTCAACAATGAGCTGACCCCCAATCAAAAAATCCAATTTCCCCTTGCCAACAATGTTGTCTTATAGTTTACTCCTACCACAACCTGCCGGGTAAACGGAATCTCGCGCATGTTCATTTCGATTGAGAGCGCCTCTTCATACACCGATTCCAGAAATCCCCCCTTTGCGATCTTTGCGCCTTTGCGGTTCACCCCTATATTTTCTTCAACGCTTGTTCAAAATCCGATATCAGATCATCGATTCCCTCGACGCCGACGGAAATGCGGATCATCCCGGGAGTGACGCCATGCTGACGCAGCTCCTTTTCCGACATGTTGACATGCGATGAATAGACCGGAATGCTGACGAGCGTTTCCACGCCGCCGAGCGACATAGCGTTCACCGCAATGTTGAGCGAGTCGCACACCTTCACAGCCGCTTTCACGCCGCTGCGGACTTCGATCGTTACCATCCCGCCAAAACCGGTCATTTGTTTTTTTGCGAGCGAATAGCGCGGATGAGATTCCAAACCGGGATAAATGGCGCGCAGTACTTTCGGATGCCTTTCCAATTGCTGCGCAAGTGCAAGTGCATTCTCATTCTGCCGCCGAACGCGAAGTTCGAAGGTCTTCAAACTTCTGAACAACAGGTATGCCATAAACGGGTCGGCACATCCGCCGAGATATTTCGCAGTTACTTTTATTTTGTCGATGATCGCTTGCGTGCTTACCACAACGCCTGCGAGAATGTCGCTGTGTCCGCCCAAATATTTCGTCGCGCTTTCCATGACGATGTCTACGCCGGCGTCGAACGGCTTCTGGTTCAAACACGAAGCAAATGTGTTATCGATCATCGTTAAAATTCGAGTGTGATATTTTTTCTCGGCCTTTTTTACGTGAGCCACAATGCGCCCGATATCCACAATGTCGAGCGTCGGATTTGTCGGCGTCTCAAAGTAGACAAGCCTGGTGTTCTTTGTGATGCGCTTGTCGAGGCTCGCAAGATCATTTGGGGCGATGTAGCGGACGCCGATTGCGCTGTCCGGCAGTATGTCGCGGAAAAAGCGGTATGTGCCGCCATATAAGGCGGGAGTGCTGACAATGTCTTCGCCGGCATGAACAAATGCCAAAACGGCCGTGGAGATTGCGGCCATCCCCGATGCAAAGAGCGCCGCGGCTTCCCCTTCCTCCATCAATGCGATTTTTTCCTCAACGTCGTGCACGGTCGGATTATGGTAGCGCGAATAGACGTAGACCGATGTGTCGCCGTTAGCATACCGTATCGCATCGTCGGAACTGTCGAATCGGTACGTTGATGTTTGATAGATCGGGAGCGAAACGGGGCCTTTGTACGGATACAATTTTTTTCCGTGAATCGCCTTTGTTGCAAGAGAAAGTTTATTTGGGTTCATAGTGGCATAGTGTTTTGGTAAAAATTGGGATTATCGGTATCAGAAGAAAAATTATGCCGACAATTTGCCGACCCCACCCTATCCCTCACCTGGTAGGGGAGGGGAATTGTCCACACGGATAGGGAGAGATTGAAAGGGAATCGTGAAGTATTTAGTCGTTTCTGTAAACACCTCTAAATCGCAAAATACTTTTCAAACTCGTCGACCGTATCAGAACGGTAATATTCGCCGCGTTCTTTGTTCAACACATATCCGCTGCGGTAATTTCCTTTCGCGATCGAGGAGAGTGCCTCGCAGAGCACGTCGACTTCTTCCTTGGTATTGTAAATGCCGAAACTTGCCCGTACAAAGCCGGGAAGCGTCGACCGGTCGCGGGCAAGAATGCGCTCCTCCATATCTTTCGATTCATCTTCATTAACATTGAGCAGGCACTTTACGTACGGATGAGCGCAGAAACAGCCGTTGCGCGTCCCGATGCCCCACTCGTAACTTAAGATCGCCGCGACGAGCGCGTGGCTGAGGCTATTGACATTAAATGTGATAACGCCAAGCCGATCACGAGAGTGTGCAATGTCTTTGTCGCCATACAGCGCAACTCCCGGAATATTCTTTAACTTCTCAAGTGCATATCGGGTCAACGACGCTTCATGTTCGATGATGTCATGCCACCCGATTGCTTCAATGATACGGATCGCCTGGGCCAACGCCACCGCTCCGACGATGTCCGGTGTACCGGCTTCTTCCTTGTCCGGCAAATCTGTCCAGTACGCATTTTCCAGATTGACGATATCAACCGTGCCGCCGCCGACATATTCCGGATCCCCTTCCTCGAACGTTTGCCGGCACCCTACCAACACGCCGACGCCAAACGGGGCGTACATTTTATGGGCCGAGAAGGCTACGTAATCGAGATGTTCAGGGTCGTTCTTCAATTTCATATCAAGGGGGCGGTGGGGGACAAGCTGCGCGGCGTCAACCATAATTTTCGCACCGATGGCGTGCGCCCATCGCGCATAAGTATGCACCGGATTGATGAAGCCAGTAACATTTGATGCCCCGCTGACAGCGATCAATTTGATCTTCGACCCATGGAGCGCGATCTTTTCTTTGAAATCTTTTTCATCAATGCGCCCGTCCGGTGTAACGTCCACGTGAACAACATGAGCCACCTTCCTCCACGGCAGTTCGTTTGAATGATGCTCCATTACCGACGTCAGCACAACATCGCCGGGCTGGAATGGAAACCGATGAGCAAGCTTGTTGATCGCTTCAGTCGTGTTCTTGCAGAAGAGCACAATGCTGTCGGAGAGATCCGCGTTGACAAATTTCGCGATCGTATCGCGCGCTTCTTCAAAGACCCACGACGACAATTTCGACTTGAAACCAGTGCCGCGGTGAACGTTCGAGTACCACTTCAGAAACTCGTTCACTTTATCCGTGATGATTGAAATTGTCGGCGTGCTGGCTGCGTTGTCGAGGTTGATGTACGGCCTGCGCACACCGCCGAGAAGTGGAATCTCCTCGTCTATTCCGACAATATACTTTCGGATCGTATGAATGTTGATTTCATCATCATTCACTTTCCGAACGGGTTCTGACATTCCAACGGCTACGGTCATAGGGCTGCTTCTCCTCGGAGTTTACTCTAATAGCAAAGTACTTTTTTTGATAGGCAAGGTCAAGCGTACGCGGGCAGATGTCGGACGCCTGGCTGATTTCTCGCACCAAGTATTTGGTAGTGCCGCAGTCTGAGAAATTTCACTCTCGTTCTCAAACTCATACAGTCTGTCAGTTTGGGAACGAGAGATTGTTTGGTGTATTAGATTCAAGCGTGAAACGGCAACCCTGCCAAGGATTTCATCATATCGCAGTCTTACAAACATGGTGTCTAGAACCTATCTCAAAAACATGTCACTTGATCCTTCGATGCGCTCCCCCGCTCTTCGAGCGGGATCGCTTACTCAGGATGAACGGGTGATTTGTTCACCCTGAGCAATCCCGTTCCGCAGAAGCGGGACGGGAGCGTCGAAGGGCCAACGCAAGACCATTTTTGAGATAGGTTCTAATATTTAGTCTGCAAGAAACCGGTCTTCCGTTCAGAATGCTTTTGCCATCCATTCGCCTGCAAAATGAAGCATCCATGCAACAGGACCGTAAATCAAAAGAGCAAGCAGGAACAGCGGCACCCATTCCCGCGATCTGAGATATCCTTCACGAAACGTTCTTCGAAAAAAATAGAGAGAAAAAGGAAGGTTGATACAAACGGCGGTGATGACTCCGGGATTGTATTGTTTCATCCTGACCGACGCGGCAATATGCGGAATAAAGACGTTGAGCAGCACGATCGCCTGGAGGAGAAAAAGAAAATACAATTTTCCACTCCGTTTTTCTCCATTGACACATACGAACGTCACAATGAACGGCACCGCCGTAGCAAGTAAGAGCGATAATAGAAGCTGTGTTGGAGTAAAGGCGATGTCAATAGCAACCGGCAAACTCTCTTTGATCAACGGCACGTTTGCCATTACCCACGCGGGCATCGTCAATGCTTCTTCGATGTTGTGCAGCGTGAGAACAATAGGAATAAGCCAAAGGATCTGCTTAAAAGTCAGCGATCGATCTATAACGCGGACAAAATTATTCATCAATTGAGCGCCGAGGTTTAATCATCATCGTCGTCGCGGCTTCCCGTGATGATGAAGGTGCTGTGAACCGGCGCAGGCATTTCGCAGGCCGCCCCTTTCACCGACTTCCATATAATCTCGTTGAATTCATTGTCGGGCACCATGTCTTCCCTGGAAAGATTGAAGGCGTCCATTCTCACCTGCCCGAACGCCCCAAGTGCATTTTTCTCGCGAAGATCGATAATGTTCTTCCGGGAGATGAATGGCGTGACATCCGGAGAAGATGAGAACGAAGCGAACATCGGCGTCGCGCTTGCATCATACTGGCTCATCGGCGGAAGGCCGAGAATCAATTCCATTGTGCGAAGCATGCCGGACGTCGAATACATCGTATGGTCGACATAATGCCGGCGTGTGTACGGGCTCACGACAAGCGCAATCGAACGATGAGCATCGACATGGTCGGGTCCGTTCTGCGCGTCGTCTTCGAGCACGAAAACGGCCGATTCCTTCCAGAACCTGCTGTGCGAAATTCGCTCAATGACCATTCCGAGAGCCCGGTCATTCTGGGCCACCATCGCACGCGGCGAGAGGGATCCTTTCCGCGTCCCCGCAGTATGGTCGTTCGGTAATTTAATAATTTGAAATTGCGGCAATGAATCGCCCGCTTCGTACGCGTCAAATTCTTTTAGCCAAGCATCCGCGCGCTTCACGTCGGAATAGTCTAAGTCCCAGCCACGGTAATCCGGCGACGTCCTGGTCAGCAATCCGGATGCTTTCACACGCGACACGCCGTTTGCAGTATCCTCCTCATCGATGAATTCACCGTAGTTTCTCATCGAAACATTGTTCCTGACACAATCGTCCCAAATATATCCGGCGCTCGGGCTTGTGATCCCCTCTCCTTCATAAACATACGTTCCACCGCGTCCGCCGTAAAATGTTGGCCACGTTTTTTCAACAAAATCTGTGGCATAGGCCGCCATCGACCAATTATGTCCGTCAGCGCTGACTTCGGCATCCTCATAATAATTGTCGAGAAGCGCAAACTCTTCCGCCAGCGCATGGTGATTCGGTGTGACATCCCGTCCAAATATGCAGAGCGACGAGTCGCCGTTCCCCTGCGGCAAATCTCCGAAGACCTGGTCGTACGTCCGGTTTTCTTTGATGATGTAAAAAACATGCTTGATGGGCGACCCGGTTGACGGAGATTTCGGAACGGGGTTCGCTTCATCCCAGGGCTGGGCAAGATGAGCGCGCGTGAGCGGTGTATTCTGAAAAACTTGATCCGAGTACTTTGCCAATTCTTCTTTGCTCGGAACGGGGATGAACGACAACGTCCCCTGCAACAAGCTGGCAATATATTCGTGGTGAGGGTTTGCCTTCGATATCATTCCTTTCCCGTTGGCAACAAGGAGAAGGCCGCCATCACAGCGGACAACCGTCGGATACCATCCGGTAGGGATAAATCCTTTAGCACGGCTCTGGCCAAATTTCTCGATATCGATCACCGCCAGAAAATTATTGTCGGCATTGGCAACATACAATGTCGAGTTATCTGGAGAGAGTGCGAGGGAATTCGGCGTGCTGCCGTTCAGGGCGTCGGGCGAGACCGATGTCGAGATTGTTTCGATGACTTTCATTTCGTCGAGGCCGATGACCGATACCGAATTGAAGTTTGCATTCGCAACAAAAAGCCGCTTGCCGTCCTTTGTCAAAGCCATTTCATTCGGATGGTCGCCGACAGGAATGAACTTCTTCGCGGTCATCGAATCGGCATCCACGACGGCGACCTGGGATCCACCCCAAACGCTGACGTACACGAGATGCCGTTTTTCGTCAATTGCGCAGGAATACAACGGATGTGCGAACGCCAACACCCCCGAAATTTCACCGCTGGAGGCATCAATCTTATAGAGCGAATTATTTCCTTTCGTCGTCACGTAAAGAAGGGATCTCTTGCTGTCTATTATTATATCGGTAGGCGAAATATCCTGCTCGGGAAATTGTTTGCCAAGTTCGATGGTCCGGAGATAGGAAGCGGAATCGTGCTCAAACGCATATTCATGGATTCCGTTGTCGTTTCCGGCTGAGACAAAAATTCTGTCTCCTTGACCGTTGAAGCGAATTCCCATCCACGATCTTTTGATCGGCAGTGTTTGGACGACACGCCGTGCATGGATATCGACAAGCAAGATTGTCTGCTTCCCCTCTCCGCTGTTCGCGATGGCAGCAAACTTTCCGTCGGGCGAGACCTGCATCCCCAAAGGAAGATCACCCAGGTCGATTGACGCTCCTGCCGGCGAGAGAATCCATCCGTTTGGCAAAAGCGTCCTTCCGTCGTCCATTTTTCCTGGAAGCCGTTGAACGGAATTTGTGGATATCGGTGAACACGCTGCGAGAACAAAAGCTGCAAACAAAACTGTTGAAAGGTTTTTCATGGCTACTCAATGAAAGTCACTAGCAAACACGAATTATATGCTGAGCATTCTGAATATTCCAAAAAGGCAGCTCACGCGAAGACGCTGGCGAGAGATAATTTTTCAGATGTCTCAAACAATATATCAATTGACGGGTTGAATGTCATTCGGTTTTTTGTTAAGTTTTGTTTGTACTAAAAGCATTCAATGAAGAGCGTGCCATAAACTCAATATCCGGGTGACGCCGCCGACCATCATTCGCGGCATAAACATCCGCGACGGAACAATCGCATGTTTCCAGTCTTTCTTACCGTTCTTAATCCTGCGCGAGGCCTCCACACGGAGTTTGAACGGGAGGCTATTCCTCATTCGGACATCCTCTATAATTATGCACTACGAATGACCGGCAACGCTGACGACGCACGGGACCTTCTCCAGGAGACTTTTCTGAAGGCATTCCGTTTCTGGGACAAGTATGAAAAAGGAACCAACGTCCGCGCATGGTTGTTTCGTATTATGAAAAACACATACATCAACGTCTACCGGAAGGCCGTCAAAGAGCCCGATACCGTTGATTACAACGATATTCAGAATTTCTACAACGTCATCCGTGAAAGCTCCGCCGATGCGAACGATTTGCAGGAAAAGTTGTTCGGCCATTTGCTCGATGACGACGTCACGAAAGCCCTTGAAGATCTGCCGGAAGAGTTCCGGACCGTCGTCATTCTCTGCGATATTGAAGGATTAACATACGAGGAAATTGCAGAGTTTGTCGAGTGCCCGGTCGGGACGGTCCGCTCCCGTTTGCACCGCGGACGAAAGCTCCTCTATGCAAAGTTATTCGAGTACGCAAAAAAACGCGGATTTGTCGGAAAAGACTGATCGATGAAGAAAATTAGCCTGAAGGTGTAGCGGTGGATTGTCGTGAGTTTCAAGAGTTGATCAGCGAGGCGGTAGATAAGCGGCTACACACACCCACCTTTCGTAATTTCACCGCCCACGCCGGGGTTTGCCCTTCCTGCCGCAATGAATTCGAGATGGAACTCCTGACAAAATCTGTTCTGCATGCGAAGGTTCAACGGCAGAGCGTTCCAAACAATGTCTATAAATCTCTCCAGTCCGCCGCGGAAAAATTGCGCCCCTCATCGAGAAATTGGATTTCGGCACTGTTCGGAGAGACATTTCTAAACCCGGCGGTTGCTTTGGTGGCGCTCGTGCTTGTGGCCGTAGGCGCTGTATCTCTGCTGCAAAAGAACAACGCCATCCCGATATCAAGCGGCAAGAATATTATCGCCCAATCGTTGAATAACTATAGCGCTGCGATGACCGGTGCCCTGAAACCGACGCTGGTGAGCCACGACCCGGGCGATATCAAAGACTATCTCGCCAACGGAACGACGTTCGAAGTAAGCGTTGCTGCGCTGAACGACTGCGATTGGTGCGGCGGCATTCTCTCGGAAATTGACGGCGTGCGCCTCGTTCACGTTGTGTACAAAATAGGCGGAGAAGGACTCCTTTACGTCTACCAGGTGGACATGAAGGAAGCGTTGCGCGGGGACAAAGTCGGATTGCCCGAAAACGCTATAGCCTCCTTGGAAAAAACAGGATGGTATTTTGAACAAACACCCGACTTGTGCAATGTCGTACTCTGGAAACATAACAACACACTCTGTGCAGCAGTCAGCAAAATAGGACGAGATAAAATGATCGCTCTGCTGAGCGAGAAAGACCCATGGTAGCATCAATGACGAAACCCAGCCAATCACATTTCCTTTTGCCGAGAACGGTTTTCACCGCGGTGCTCTTGATAATTATGATTTTTTCGGGCTGCGGGAAAAAGAACGAAGAGAATTCATCCTCACAATCTTCATCCGCGTCGCCGGGCGACTTTATCGCTACCGTGTCAAAAGTAAATTCAGTCCAGAAGAATGAAGGAACCAAAGTACCCGACTTTAGCTGGACGGATGAAACGGGAAAGAAAATTTCGTTCGCCGAGTTTTCGAAAGGTAACGTAGTGCTGATAAATTTCTGGGCGACATGGTGCGGTCCGTGCAAGCGGGAGCTTCCTGATCTGGTTGCCCTTCGAGACGAATACAAAGATAAAAACATTAAGATTCTCGGAATTTCCCTCGACCGCGAAGGTGACGTACTCAACCTCGTTCACACATTTGCGGTGCAGGCAAATCTCGCATATCCGATTGTTATCGACAACGGGGAACTCGAACAGGCCTTCGGCGGCATTCGGGGCATTCCCACATCGTTCTTTGTGAACAAAAAAGGGGAGATAGTAAAGAAAATGATCGGCTTGCAGACGAAGGAAACCTTCCAGGCGGAATTGCTGGCGGCATCACAATAAGAAGAGTTTTACAAGCCGGCAAGCAGCCGGTCCCCCAGGTACGGCGGCAGCCCTGCTTCAATAATCTTTTCCCGCGCTAAACCGACGTCATACTCTGCAACAACGTGTTCGTACTCCCACCGGTCTTCGTCAAAAATTCCGAAACTCAAACGGCTGTCCCGGTTGCGCGGCTGGCCGACGCTGCCGACATTGATAATATACCGTTTGCCCCTTTTTATTTTGGACGATGTCATGTCTTCACAGTACACACCGCTTATGTGAGAGTGCCCAACCCAGCAAAGCGGCGTCGTGAAGAATTCAAAATATTCCTGCGCGTCATACTCCGTGACAATGTAATTCCATTCTTCCGGCTCATCCGGTGACGCATGCACGAACGTAGAATGGTGAGCGACGATTTTGTAGGGCAGATGCGAAAGAAATTCGATATGTCCAGGAGTTAATTGCCGGGCTGTCCATTCAATTGCTGCCCGTGCGTAACGATTTAAATGCTCGGCCCGGCTTGCGTCGAGAGATGCTTTATCATGATTGCCGGCGATACACAATACCCCGCGGTCTCTCAGCATTGCAATGCACTCGTTTGGTTCTGCACCGTAACCGACGATATCGCCGAGGCAGTACACCGTATCGACATTTTTTTCATCGATAATTTCAAAAGCTCTCTGAAGAGCCTGCAGGTTGGAGTGAATATCGGAAATAACCGCAATGCGCATATAGGGAAATGTAATAGAACTCCAAACAAATGCAACCCGTAAGTATTGTCTTAATTTGGGTTGGCATATACGACTCCTTCAGTAATATCATTCTGACCTTGCAAAATGTCTAACGTTGGCTTTTATCAACAAGAGCCGGCCGGCCGCTTCTTGAAACTCATACGATAATCTAGTACATTGTATTCAGTTGAAGCTAAATCTGCCGATTGCAGATTTAGCTTTTTAATTTTTTTCATTTTAACTCTTCAATTTCGCATGTGCGGTATCTGCGGCATACTCCATTTCGACGGAAGCACTCAGCCTGTGAACGAGGGCCTGCTCCGCAGCATGGCTGAAAAGATCAGGCACCGCGGTCCCGATTCCGACGGAATGTTTATCTCTCCGAAAAAGAATCTTGGACTCGGGTTTCGCAGGCTCGCGATCGTCGATCTCTCCCCTGCCGGCAATCAACCGATGTGCAACGAAGACGGCACTGTGTGGATCGTGTTTAACGGCGAGATCTACAACCACGCAAAACTCCGCCCCGCACTCGAAGCCGCAGGACACCGCTATAAATCGCGCAGCGATACTGAAACGCTCATCCATGCGTATGAAGAGTACGGCCCGCAGTTTGTGCAGAAGCTTGAAGGCATGTTTGCCATTGCCCTGTGGGATTCAAAGAAACAAAAACTCTTCCTCTTCCGCGACCGGATCGGCATTAAACCCGTGTACTATATTCAAGCAAACAACCGTTTCCTCTTTGCTTCAGAAATAAAAGCGATTCTCGAGGATTCATCGATACGGCGGGAGGTGGACGAAACTGCGCTCTCGCATTACTTCACGTTCATCGCAACGCCCGCTCCGCAAACCCTTTTCAGGGGGATTAAAAAACTTGAAGCGGGACATTATCTGGAAGTGGCGTTGAACGGCACGGTCACCAACCAGGAATACTGGAACGTCTTTCAGCCCGGAGACGGCGAGGACGTTAACAACGAGGAATACTGCGCGCGGCGCATCCTCGAACTGCTCAAAGAGTCCGTCGAAAAAAGGATGATGAGCGATGTTCCGTTCGGCGTGTTTCTGAGCGGCGGTCTCGACTCGAGCACAAACGTGGCGTTGATGAGCCAGCTCATGACCCGCCCTGTCGATACGTTTTCGGTTGCAATAGAGGGGCAAAAGAGCTTTAATGAGTTTTCGTATGCGCGGCAGATCTCAAAAGAATTCAAAACGAATCATCATGAAATTGTCATCAACGACGACGATTTCATCAACCTTTTTCCAAAGGTTATTTACCATCACGACGAGCCGCTCGCCGATCCCGTTTCTTTCCCCCTCTATTATGTGTCAAAGCTGGCGCGGGACAACGGCACAATTGTAGTGCAGGTCGGAGAAGGAAGCGACGAACAATTTTGCGGTTATACACTCTACAAACGCATTATCCGGCTGCAGGAACAATTCCGGTTCATCCGCTCGATGCCGGAATCGATCCGCTCGACAAGCTACACCATGCTTTCGACGCTGCTGAAATCTCTCCGCGTCGATTATCGCCAGAATTATATTAAAAATTTTCTTTCCACAAACGAGCCGTTTCTCGGCGGGGCGACTGCGTTTGACGACAGCGAAAAGTCGAAGCTTCTGAGCTCGTCGGCGGCGTTATCCGGCGCCTTAGTGGACGAATCATTCCGCGCTGTGCCGGGAGACGATTACTCGACAAAGATGATCTACTGGGAATTGAAGAACCGCCTCCCCGAACTGCTGCTGATGCGTGTCGATAAGATGACGATGGCGACATCGGTTGAAGCGCGCGTCCCGTTCCTCGACCATAAACTTGTCGAGTTTTCGATGAGAATTCCGTGGCAATTGAAAATTAAGAACGGCGAGACTAAATACATTCTCAAGAAAGCGGTGGAAGGATTGATACCACACAATATTATCTACCGGAAAAAAATAGGCTTTGCCGGCTCGGGAAAAAATATGCTGACAAAAAAAATTCTCAACTACGCCAAGCCGTTTTTATTGGAGTACGACGATCCGTATACCGACAAAACGTACATCAGAAACCTCATCAACGAATACGAACAGACGGGGATCAACTATTCAACTCAGATTTGGAGCCTTATCAACTTCAAGATGTGGCATAAATCCTGGATCGCCGGGGAGAAGCTTACATAGGTGGAAAATTAAACACGACAACAGCGGAAATAACATGATCGACGCACAGGACGAACGACTTAAGGAACAGGTCAGGGACTACTGGAATGCCCACCCCTGCGGTACGCAATTCACGCATCTCGAATGGGGTTCGAAAGAATTCTTTGCCGAAGTCGAGCGGTTCAGGTACGAAACTCAGCCCTTCATGAACAAGATCATCGGGTTTGACCGGTATGCCGGAAAAAAGCTGCTGGAAATCGGATGCGGACTGGGAACCGATCTTCTCCAATTCGCTAAAGGAGGTGCATTCGTCACGGGAGTTGATCTCACTCCACAGAGCATCGAACTTGCCAAGAAACGCTTTGAGGTTGAAGGATTAGCCCTTGATGCCCGCGTATCGGATGCGGAGAACCTCCCGTTTGAAGACGCCTCGTTCGACGTCGTCTATTCTTTTGGCGTGCTTCACCATACTCCGAATACTCAAAAGGCGATCGATGAAGTCTACCGCGTGCTGCGACCGGGAGGGAAAATTATCATCATGCTGTACCACAAGAATTCGGTTCACGTGTGGCTCGGAATTCCGCTGTTCACGATATGGAAGTCCATGCGGGAAAAGAATAAAGCATTATCCCGGCCGACTCTTTTAGAGGATTGGGTGCGTGTGTATGATGGAGGGGAAAATCCGCTCGGAAAAGCGTATTCAAAATCTGAGGCCGAACGAATGTTCGCACGGTTTCGTAATCGAACTTATACGTTTTGCGATTCGTATCGCCGGAGGTTCCCGAAGTTCGTCAACGCAATAAACCAAAAGCTTCTCGCTCCCTGGTGCGGTTTCTGGATGGTGATTAAAGGAGAAAAGTAAACGGAGCGTTCTCACTTCTTATCGTTCTCTAATAAGAAAGCCACGATCATTGTCGTGGCTTTTTTTGCTTTACGACATCTTTCATATTACGATTCGTAATAACGTCGCAAACTTTTTGAAAATTTCTTCCTATTTGATCAACATTAATTTCCTCGTTGCAACAAAACGACCTGCAGAAAGTCTGTAAAAATATACACCGCTCGGTAAATCCTCTGCGTTTAAAATCACCGAGTGGAGCCCTGCACTCTGGCGTTCGGCAACCAACGCTTTCACTTCTCTGCCGAGCACATCGTAAACCTTCAATGTAACAAAGCTGCTCATTGGAAGGTTGTAGTCTATTTTCGTTGCTGGGTTGAACGGGTTAGGGTAATTTTGTAAAAGACTGTATTCGTTAGGCAATAGATTTGTTTTATCATTTACCTTGGTTATCACCTTACCGCTAAAAACTCCAGTCCTTTGGTTGTTGCCGTGAAAAGTCCCCCACACTGGTGAGAGCATCCCAACATTCACTTTTGATAAGCCGGATTTCTTTGCACCCATGGCGTGTGTACTTGAATCCGCATCATCATAGAAAGCGAGAAGTCTCCCTCCTACCGTGCCGACGTACAGTGTTCCCCGGTTGTAAAGAAGCGGAGCATCGACGCTCGTACTATCCTGATAATACCAATGCACAACCGAACTCGAATCCATCGCAACAACTTTGCCGCTGTGGTTGCCGAAATAGATCATTCCTATATCCGAGACAGTGGGGGTTGAAAAAATCGGTGAACCGCTCGGGTATGTCCATTTGATGTTTCCACTCTCTGCATCAATAGCGTATAATTTTGAATCGCCGCATCCGACGTAAAGAGTTCCGTTACCATCGATAACCGGCGACCCCGTGATCGCTCCTCCCGCCTGTGCTTGCCAAACAATTGCCGCCTGCTGCAACGGAAGCATTGAGATTTTATAGATTTTTCCTTTCATCGTGCAAAAGTAAGTAAAACCCTTGTTGTCCACAGCGGGGGAAGAATAAATAGAATCATACAACGGTATCTCCCATGCAGGTGCAGGGGGATTCGACTGGTTCGCAAGATCGAAGCCGTAAACGGTACCTTTCACAGTCGCAAAAATAAGTTTCCTGTCCGGAGTTATTGCTGCAGATGTCGCAATCGGTGCATCAGCGAAATAATTCCAAGAAACTGTACCAGTTGATTTGTTCACAGCAACAAAATTCTTATTTGAAACGCCTATGTACAATTGATTTGATATTGAGTCTACCACAGGAGTTGCGCTGAGTCCTCCTCCTATGGCCAACGGTGACCAAAGTTCATTTCCGCTCTTTGAAAATGCATACAGATTTTTATCCGAAGATCCTATATACACTGTGGTGTCGTACGCTATGGTGCTAGAAGACTTGACCTCGCCGTTTACTTGAAGCGAGTACAAAACATTTCCTGCTGAATCCAATTTGTAGACCGCATCCCCAGTGCCTATGACATACAATATACCGTTTCCCAATATGCTTGGGCCTGCATATACAGGGCCATTGAGATAATCTTTGAACATCGATCTATTGACGGTTGCAGTGCTCGAATCTCTCGCCTGAACATTGTCCTGCACAACAAGTTTGACTAGATTAGTACCTTGCGCAAAACTATATATCAAGTTTGGTTGCTTACTAACGAGGTTGTCGTTGACAAACCAGAATACGGAATCTATTGTTCCGTTGGGAGAATAACTTCCAGTACTCGAGAAATTGAACGAATTCAAAGGAATGCTTCCGGCATTCGGTTCATATACATTTTCGAGAGCCGCCGCATGTGGAGGTTGAATGGATGATTTTGGCCATCCTCGTTCATGGTAGAGTGATTGAACCGTTCCACTATCTAGGGCATAATTGTAAATGCGGATATCATCAAGATCTCCGTCATAGAAATTTGCGAGGGAAAGAGGATTGTTGCGCGCGTGACTCGCACCAAACGTGAATTGTTGGTGAGTATTCACTGTCGTTGTGCCGATGGTGCCTACGTGCCACAACACTGAATCTCCGGATGATCGACCGTTAAGGTAAAGTTTAAGGCGCTGCATTTCCGGTTGACTGCCGTCGAAGACATATACGAAATGAAACCATTCATTAGTACCCATGGGGCTAGAAATTCCCATGTAGTTCGTCAGACCATTGGTATCAGAAAAAACAGATGCAACCACAAGACCCTGGTAGTGACCAATGCCCCATTGATATGGTCCTGACCCTCCGGCATTCTTTCCCATCATATATCCGCCATCTTGATGCAGAGTCTTATAAGACCGAGTGTTTGCCCAGCCCGAGATGCTGAACTTTGCGACTGGTGCCGAGAAATCACTATCCAGAATATCTCCAAATCGAATCACGGAACTTGTGCCATTAAATCTATACGCGCTGTTGCTAAGCCCAAACCGATCGGTTGTAAGAGTTGCCCCGGCAACAACTCCATTGTACCCGTTTCCACTTGAATCATTGGCATTGCCATTGCATGGGTAGTAGGCAGCAAGCTCTGGCTCCAATGTCAGTGGCCACCCACCCTCATGGTAGAGAAATTGAATCGCCACACTATCCAGAGCATAGTTATAAATGCGGATGTCATCAACATTTCCGTCATAAAAATTTCCTGGGGAGTCAGGAGTGTTAGCGTGATATGTTGCGCCAATTGTAAGCGGCTGTTGACTGTTCACTGTAGTAGTCCCGAGAGTCCCTACATGATGATAAATAGAACTATTTGAGGATTGTCCGTTCACATAGAGTTTTATCCGCTGCAATTCCGGCAAACTACCGTCAAAAACCAGCACAAAATGAAACCACTGGCCCTTGGTCATGGGGCTCTCGAGAGCAATATAGTTTTGTGCAAGCGTATCGGACATAACGTATGCAGTAAGCACCCCCACTTCATGAGTTACATTCCATTGATACGGCCCGGCATTGCCGCCTCCATTTTTCCCAATAATAAATCCGCTGCCGCCGGCATTACTCCCGTACGTCCTCGTCATTGCCCATCCCGAAACACTGAATTTTGCAACGGGAGCAGAGAAGACACTGTCCAGAATATCGCCGCATCGGATGATCGAGGTAGATCCATCAAAACTATAGGCACTATTCGGCGTACCAAATCTGTCGGCCGTAAGAGTAGCTCCTGCAACAGCACCGTTGTTTCCGTTTCCGCTTGAGTCGTTGGCGTTACCATTAAATGGATAGTACAATGCCAGGTTTGGCTGCGAAGATGATTTCCATCCCCCTTCATGATAGAGGGATTGAATCGATGAATCGTCCAAAGCCCAATTGTAGATGCGGATGTCATCAACATTTCCATCATAAAAATCATGAGTCGAATCAGGATGATTTGCATAATGACTTGCACCGATTGTAAGAAGCTGCGAACTGTTTTCGGTTGCCGTGCCTAAAGTTCCCACATGCTGAAAAACAGAACTATTCGACGATTGTCCATTAACATAGAGTTTCACACGCTGCATTTCCGGCAGGCTGCCGTCAAACACAAGCACAAAATGAAACCACTCGTCCTTGGCGATGGGACTGGTTAGGGCAACATAGTTTTGCGCAAGCGTGTCGGACATAACTGCTGCACACAGCACACCATCAAGGTGAGTTACGTTCCATTGATACGGTCCGGCATTTCCCCCTCCATTTTTGCCGATAATAAATCCGCCTCCGGGTGCAATGCTTCCGTACGTCCTCGTCATTGCCCAGCCCGAAACACTGAATTTTGCTATGGGAGCTGAGAAGACACTGTCCAGAATATCCCCGCATCGAATAATAGAAGTCGATCCATCAAAACTATACGCGCTGTTTGGTGAACCGAATCGGTCTGCCGTAAGAGTTGCCGCTGCAACAGCACCGTTGTTTCCGTTTCCGCTTGAGTCGTTGGCGTTGCCATTGAACGGGTAATATGCGACAAGGCCTTGAGCAGGAATAGTTGATTTATTATGAGAAACTAATTGAGAAGTGACAAAAAGCGTGAGAATAAGAAGAAGAGTCTTTTTCATGGTGGAACCCCTTTCGATTTGACGAAAAATTGTACAAAGATTTATTTTTAAAAGCAACTTCCCGGCAATTAACCTGTGACAGCTAGCAATATGGCTATTCCCGACTTGCCAAGAACAAAAACTGTTCATCCATCACGGATTTGACAGCAAAAATGTCCATGATTCAAATGATTCACTGACATTTTCCATCTTTGCTATTGCCGCAAAAATTGAATAAATTGATTCGAATTTTACGCTTTTTGGGTAGGCTATTATACGTTTCGCGGTTTTTATTGATCTAATGAAAAGTTTTATATGCAAAAAATAACTTTTGGAATAATCGGCTGCGGCAGAATTGCCCAACGGCATGCTGAACACATCAGCACAATGGCACAATTGAGTGCTGTATGCGACACAAAGCCGGCAAGAGCAAAAGAGCTCAGTGCGAAGTATTCATGCAATGCCTACAACAATATCGATGAGTTGCTTTCCGCCGAAAAGAATATTGACGTCATCTCTATTTGCACGCCGAACGCATTCCACGCAGAACATACGATCAAAGCACTCAATGCCGGCAAACATGTCCTGTGCGAAAAGCCGATGGCAATTACCGTCGGCGATTGCAGAAAAATGATTGAGGCGGCTGAAAAAGCAAACAAGAATCTCTTCATCGTCAAACAAAACCGCTTCAATCCGCCGATTGTCGAGATGAAGAAGGCAATTGACCAGGGCAAACTGGGAAAAATTTATAGCGTCCAGCTGAATTGCTTTTGGAACAGGAATGACCGCTATTACGAGGAATCCGATTGGAAAGGGAAAAAGGCACTGGACGGCGGCACGTTGTATACCCAGTTCAGTCATTTTATTGATTTGCTCTATTGGATGGTCGGAGAGGTTGCGAGCGTTCAGGCGATAACGAAGAACTTTGCGCATCCAGGAACCGTACAGTTCGAAGACACCGGAGTGGTACTTCTTCGATTTCAGAACGGGGCGATCGGGACGGTCAATTATACTGTGAACAGCTTTAAAAAGAACATGGAAGGCTCCATTACTCTTTTCGGCGAAAAGGGAACAATCAAAGTCGGCGGACAGTATTTAAACGTGCTGGAATATCAATCGATCGACGGCTACGAAATAAAGGATGTTCCGCAATCCGCCCCTGCCAATGAATATGGATTTTATCAAGGCTCGATGTCCAATCATGATAAGGTGTACGCGAATGTCATTGACGTCCTCTCGAAAAACGCGCCGATCGCAACCGGCGGATTTGAAGGAATGAAAACCGTTGAGATCATCGAAAAAATCTACGCCCAAAGTGCCAAGAACGAAACGTAAAATCATTAATTACAGGCTCCACCCGAATGTCACCATCGGCCGGAATGCGGTGATCGAGGATTTTGTCATCATCGGAGTTCCGCCGCGAGGCAAAAAGTCCGGCGAATTGCCGACAACGATCGGAGACGGTGCAGTGATCCGGTCTCACACGGTTATCTACGCGGGGAATACGATCGGGGATAATTTCCAGACAGGCCATCATGTGATGATCCGTGAGGAAAACAAAATCGGTAACAATGTCAGCATCGGAACTTCCTCGGTCGTCGAACACCATGTGACAATCGGTTCGAATGTTCGCATCCACACAAACGCGTTTGTCCCGGAAACGTCAGTTCTCGAAGACGGGTGCTGGCTGGGACCTCATGTCGTCATTACAAATGCACTCTATCCGCTTTCGCCAAACGTAAAGAAAGAACTGCGCGGCGCGATCGTTAAAAAAAATGCAAAGGTCGGTGCAAATGCGACATTACTCCCGGGTATTACCGTCGGTGAAAATTCTTTGGTCGGCGCGGGAGCAGTCGTAACAAAAGACGTCCCGCCCAACAAAGTGGCCGCAGGGAACCCTGCCAGAATTATCAACTCAATTGCCAGCCTCCCCTATAAGAAAAAAGAATGAATATTCCTCTCGTTGATTTAAAGAGCCAGTATCTCTCGATCAAAAATGAAATTGACGGCGCCATACAGAGTGTCCTGAATCAGACCGACTTCATCGGCGGGAGCGCAATCAAAACGTTTGAAAAATCTTTCGCAGATTTTTCCGGCATTCGTCATGTCGTCGGCGTGGCGAACGGAACGGATGCTATCCATCTCGCGCTTCGCGCCTGCGGCATCGGCAGCGGCGATGAAGTAATTACCGCCGTAAACATATTTATTGCAACGTCGGAAGCCATCACGGCGGCAGGCGCAAAGGTAGTCTTCGTTGATAACGACCCCTCGACCTATACGATTGATGTAACGAAGATTGAAGAAAGGATTACTTCAAAGACAAAAGCAATCATTCCCATCCATCTCTACGGGCAGCCGGCGGACATGACGGCAATCCAGCAGATTGCTGAAAAGCATAACCTGATCGTCATTGAAGATGCGGCGCAGGCTCACGGCGCTTTGTACAATGGAATGAAAATCGGTAGTTTCGGGAAAGCGGCGACGTTTAGTTTTTATCCCGGCAAGAATCTTGGTGCGTACGGCGACGCGGGAGCTGTCGCAACAAACGATGAGCAGTTCGCTGAACGTGTTCGCATGCTTGCTAATCACGGCAGGCTCGAAAAGTATGAACACAAAATCGAAGGATACAACAGCAGGCTCGACACGCTGCAGGCGGCGATACTCAGCGTCAAACTTCGCCATCTCGATGAGTGGATCAAGCGGCGGCAACTCCATGCCTCACATTTTGACAACCTGCTGAACGGTCACGACAACATCAAAACTCCGGCAGTCCGCAAGAATTCGACTCATGTGTACCACCTTTACGTTGTCCGTGTCGATGCGCGGGAAAAAGTGCGGAACATTTTGAAACAAAAAGGTATCGCAACGGGAATTCATTACCCGATTCCGCTGCATTTGCAGCCCGCATACCGGTACCTCAACCACCGCGCGGGCGACTTTCCCGTTGCCGAACGGTATGCATCACAGCTCCTCAGCATTCCCCTCTACCCTGAACTCACCGATGCCCAGGTAGAATACATTGCCGGTGCACTCATTGACGCATGCAAGAGCACCACATGACTTATGTACGCCTCGTATGAAGAGCGGCTCAAAAGGTTTCTTCAATAATAGGGACATCGTCATCGTCACGCTTTCGGAATGGGAGGGGCCCCGCCGGATTCGCCACCACCTCGCCGTTGAATTGACAAAACAGGGAAACCGGGTCCTTTTTATAGAGGGTTTTTATACAATTTCAAAGTTTCTCAAAAAACCCGATTTCTCAAAATTATTCCGCTTCTTACAGAGTCCGAGAGAAGTGACAAAGAATCTTTTCCTTCTTTCGGTTATCCCTTTCCTGCCGTTCGGAGAGTTCAGCTCGTTCGTGAGCCGGATGAACTGGAGCGTCGCGCGAATTTTCATGAAACGCGCGATGAAGAAACTTGGTTTCCACGACATCGTGCTCCTCATCTTTGCGTACAACGCAGATTCGCTGGTCGGACATATGGGTGAAAAGATTTCGGTCTATTTCTGCAATGACGCTTTTGATAAATTGTACAAACAGGAATCACTGCGGCAAAAAGTGGCGGCATTGGAACAAAGACTGATAAAGAAAGTGGACGCCGTCATTACGGTCTCCGAAAAGTTGACGGAGGAAAAATCACCTTTTGCCAAAAAGATCACCACCATTCACCACGGCGTCGATTATCAGTTATTCGAAAACTCTCCCCTCTCCGGCCCGGTTCCCCAAGAATTCAAAAGAATACATAAGCCGGTAATTGGATATTCCGGAGTCGTCCGCCACATCATCGACCTTGACCTGCTTGACTTCGTTGCCACAGCGCATCCTGATTGGTCGATCGTCATCGTTGGTCCGGTGACGGAAAGCGACAAGCGGTATTATGAAAAAGTTGAGGAGTTGAAGAAAAAGACCAACGTGTACTTCCTCGGCGCGATAGCATCCGACGAGGTG
>Ga0265323_10000193_pt1 | contig 36767 bp, 34 predicted proteins | sample 41225metaG_FD_193580 | JGI IMG/M metagenome (GOLD analysis project Ga0265323, IMG submission 193580) | Rhizosphere microbial communities from Carex aquatilis grown in University of Washington, Seatle, WA, United States - 4-12-25 metaG | ecosystem: Host-associated > Plants > Roots > Rhizosphere...
AAATGATGTAATCGGGGAAAATCCTCATTTTGAAAAAAAAATTGAATTTCAAACGAAGAATAACAATGAGATTTTTGAAATTAAATACTTCTATAATTAGAAATCGTTAATCGATATTCGTAACTCATAAAATATATAACTTTTCGGACACAAAATAATTAAGTAAAGACACAGATGGGAAGAAAAAAACCATTATTAATTATCGAAAATGTTGAAATTACCGATATTGCTTCTGAAGGAAATGCCATTGCACGGATCGACAATAAGGTATTATTTGTTCCAAAAGCAATTCCGGGTGATATAGTTGATGTTCAAATCACGCGAAAACGCACAAGTTATATGGAAGGATATATTGTTGCATTAAAAAAACCTTCCCCGCTCCGAATAGAACCTTTTTGTGAACATTTTGGTATATGCGGAGGCTGCACCTGGCAACATTTACCTTATTCTGAGCAATTAAAATGGAAACAAAAGCAGGTTGTTGACAATCTCCAGCGAATAGCAAAAGTAAATATTGGAAAAATAAATGATATTTTACCTTCTGAAAATACCCTTTTTTACCGTAACAAACTTGAATATACTTTTTCAGATAACAGATGGCTGGACAAAGAACAATTAACGGGCGAAACTTTTATTAAAGAACCCGGTCTTGGTTTTCATATTCCATCGATGTTCGACAGAGTCCTGGATATTAATTATTGCTGGCACCAACCCGATCCGTCTAACCAGATAAGGCTTGCAATTAAAAAATATGCCATGGATAATCATCTGGAATTTTTCAATTTAAGAACAAAAGAAGGCTTCCTGAGAAACATTATTATTCGAAATTCAAACCTTGGGGAATGGATGGTAATAGTGGTTTTTGCCAAAGAAGATATCGAACAGATACATTCCCTGATGCAACATATATCAAATAATTTTCCGGAATTAATATCATTGATGTATGTCATTAATCCTAAACAGAATGATACTATCCATGATCTTAAAGTCGAAAACTTTAAAGGCCGGAATTACATTATTGAAGAAATAGAAGGGTTGAAATTCAAGGTTGGTCCAAAATCTTTTTATCAGACCAACAGCAGACAAGTGATAAATTTATATAAAGTCGTCAGAAGATTTGCATCGCTTTCGGGTAAAGAATTGGTTTATGATCTTTATACCGGGACCGGCACTATTGCACATTTTCTATCCAAAGATGCAAATAAAATTTTGGGAATTGAATCTGTTTCTGAAGCTATTGAGGATGCAAATGAAAATTCTCGGATGAACAACATAAACAATGTTACTTTTATGAATGGTGATGTTAAAGATCTGTTAAACCAGAATTTCATCGATATTCATGGTAGTCCGGATGTTATTATTACCGATCCTCCACGCTCTGGAATGCATGGATCTGTTATTAAGGCCATACTTCTCGCTCAACCTGCACGAATTGTTTATATAAGTTGCAATCCTGCTACACAGGCCCGCGACATATTTTTGCTTTCCGAAAATTACTCACTTCCTGAAATACAACCTGTAGATATGTTTCCCCATACTCCCCATATTGAAAATGTTGCTTTGTTATGTCTTAAATAAATTGATTAAACCAACATCAATAAAACAATTTCCTACGATTTATTGAAGTCAATAAAATGTTTTTTATAGCCTGAATCATTAAACATTTTTTTATTTATCTTTGGTCGATTTTTTTTAAAATACTAATTACGAGAGAATTATTAATCAATGAAAATGGAGAATAAATCGGCTAACTTTTACTGGTGGTTTGGATTAATTATTGTTACCCTGATTTTATTATTGGGAATTTTGCTTATTTTCTCAAATTATTTTGTTTATATTCCCATTAACTATAGAATAATTTTCGGGGGATTAATAATATCTTACGGCGCTTTTCGTTTAGCTGGTATAATAATAAAATCAAAAAAACAAGATGATGAAAACGAATAAATTCAATCTGAAGAACAGGATGGTGGCAGTTGTTGTTATGATCCTGTCTATGATCTTGTTTGCTTGTGGTTCCGGCACGAATAAAGAAATTAACGATGAAACACCTACCCGCGGTAAAATTAAAATTGGTGTGGATGAATCTTTTACTCTTCTTGGGGATGCCGAAATATATACCTTCCAGGCTATTTATAATTATGCATTTATTACTCCGCTTTATAAACCGGAACTTGACGTTTTGGACGATTTCATGAATGATTCGGTTCGATTTATTATCACTACCCGAAAACTTGCAAATGAGGAGGAGCGATACCTTAAGGACAAACAAATTATTCCCCGCACAACAACTATTGCATACGATGCCGTTGCGCTCATCATCAACCGGAATAACATGGATTCGCTGCTATTATTTAAAACTTTAAAAGAAATCTTTTCAGGAACAATTAAAAAATGGAACCAAATAGATCCATCAAACAATACAGGAAAAATAAAAGTAGTATTCGATAACAATAAATCAGCTAACGTAAGATTCATAAGAGAAAAATTTGGTATTAAAGATAGTTTTCCAAAAAATTGTTATGCGGTCGAAAAAAACGATGAGGTAGTTAATTTTGTTGAAAAGAATATTAATGGTTTAGGTGTTATAAGTGTGAACTGGATAAGTGACAAAAACGACAGCATTACAAGAGGTTTTATGAAAAGGGTTAAAACAGTTGCCCTATCATCTGAATACGACGAGGAAGGGTTGGAATATTATAAACCTTATCAGGCATATATTGCTGATAAGTCTTATCCATTGGTCAGGGAAGTTTATGTAATTAACCGGGAGACTTTTACCGGATTGGGATCAGGTTTTATATCTTTTATAACGGGAGACCAGGGACAAAGGATCATTCTCAAAATGGGAATGGTTCCTGCCACCATGCCGGTTAGAATTATTCAAACGAAAAGTAATTAAACTTTTTTATGATTTCTTTTTCTTTTCTTAATAATGATTCTGTTTAATATTGTGAAATATATAAATAAGTGATTAAATTTGAACCTTTTAAAATTATGTTAAATATCCTGATTTTATTTTTGCCAGTGTTCAATTTAATAAAAGTATAATTTTTTAATTATGGAAATTTCTATGAATCGGTTATTTTCCTTTGCAGGTATAGCATTAGTAGGGCTTTTTGTTACGACAAATAATGTAAAATCGCAAGATTTAAGTACAGCTCTTAAACTTTCACAGAGTGAACGTTATGATGATGCTGATTCGATTTTCAGGATAGTAATTAAACAAAATACAAGCAATGGAGATGCCTATTTTTATTTAGGGGAAAATATTTTAAAAAATTATATTTCCGATCCATATTCCAATTCTCTTTCAGAAGTTTCAACCGAGGCCACTGCAACATTTAAAAATGGAATTGCCAATGATAGTTTAAACCCGTTAAATAAAATCGGGATAGGAATGATTATCCTTCTCTCTAAAAATGATACAATCGCGGCCGATATTTATTTCAATAAAGCAGAAAATGCCCTGCCTAAAAAGAAAAAGAAATACACTGATAAAGATATTGTTACACTTATAAAGTTAGGCCAGGCACAGTTGTATGCTTCTAATCCAAGATATCAGAAAGCTGTTACATTCCTGGAAAGAGCCAAGGAAATTGCACCAAACAATACTGATGTTTATGTAGCACTTGGTGAAATTTATGAAGCACAAAATAATGCATCCACAGCTGTTGCAAATTACAATAAAGCGGTATATATCAATTCAAAACTCACCGTGCCCCTGGTAAAAATAGGAAATTTATATATGCACTCAAGAAACCTCATTGAAGCCAGGAACAATTTTGAAAAAGCAAAAGAAATAGATTCTACTTATGCACCTTTATACAAAGGTTTGGGTGAAATGTACAGCCTTGCAGGCCAGGATAACTTTTCTATCATTAATTATAAGAAGTTTCTTGCATTATCCGGAAACAATATTCCTGCAAAAATTCAATATTTGATATCTTTGTTCAGGGCAAAAAAATATGGCGAAGCTCTTAATCTGGCAGAAGAAATTCTTAATTACGACCAATCGCGGAATTATCTTTACCGTATAGCAGCTTATTCAGCGTATGAAAAGAAACCTGCAGATTACCCTAAAGCCCAAAAATATATTGAAACATTTTTCAAAAATTCCCCAACGGAAAAAGTAATTGTAAAAGATTATGCCTACTATGGGCGGATTCTTTTAAGGCTCAAAGATACTGCTCTTGTTGACAAAGCATTCGATAAATTGTTAATTGCCTATAAAATGGATACCACAGACCAGGACCTGATTTCCGATATTGCTACAAATGCCTATTTCAGTAAGAAATACAATTTATGTGCCGAAATGATGAAAAAGAAAATTGCATATGGTAAGCCGGGAATTAACGATTATCTGTATTTAGGAAAATCTTATTATCAAACAGCTCAATACGATAATGCGATAACTACTTTCGATAAAGTACTAAGTATTGATTCTGAAAATATGCAGGCATTAACCTGGAAAGCCAGCACTTACGTAGCTATGGATCCTGATTCAAAAGAAGGCCTTGCCAAACCGATTTATGAAATAATGATTCAAAAAGGGTTGGCCGATACGGTAAAATATATCAGGGACCTTTTTGATTCTTATTCATACCTTGGTTCTTATTATCTTTTCACAAAGTCTGATCTTACCAACTCAGAAACATATTACCAGAAAATTGTTAATCTTGATCCAAAAAATAATGCCTGGCTAATAAAAGGATATTCTTCATTAGGATTAATTTATTATAAACGAAAAGATTACGGTAAAGCATTAAATTATTATAACCTGGTAATTAAATATGATGCTAAGAATCAAAATGCCCTTTTAATGATCCAGCAATTGAAAAGGATTATGGACGAACTCGAAGTTAAACGACAACTTGGGGAATAGCATTTTATTTAAAATAAGGGTTTTTGCGTTTTCAATTTTCTATGTTATAGTTCAATTTGCCCATGATAGTTATAAAATATCGTTTGGATTGATAAATTTCTGAATAGAAGACTATTTATTTTAAAAAACATAAAAATTAGGCTATAGAATAATTATCTTTAGCTACTTGGAAAATAGAGAAGAATGTATTTTATTTGTGCACTTAAATAAAAAATAGAAAATTTATTAATAATAATTAAATCAGATTATATGAAAGCTTTGAAGGAAATGTTCAGTTCAGTGTTTAATGTCCTGGTAATTATAATATGTATTGTAATTGGGATAATTGTTTATAAGTATGTTATGGGCAATCCTGTTAACTTCGAAGGACTTAACCCTAAAGGTCATCCTATGCCTGGAAATTATCTTGGAATAATTTATAAAGGTGGTTTTATCGTTCCAATTCTGATGGCAGTAATTCTTGTACTTCTTACCTTTTCCATTGAAAGGTTTATCTCTCTTTCACGTGCAAGTGGCAAAGGCCGGATCAGCAACTTTTTAAGGAATATCCAGGGCCTTTTAAATGAGAATAAGATAGAAGAAGCTTCAGCTGCATGTGATAAGCAAAAGGGCTCACTTGGAAATGTCGTTAAATCTGGTTTGCACCGTTATCGTGACCTGCAAAATGATGCTACATTAATGAACGATCAGAAAGTACTTGCATTACAGAAAGATCTTGAAGAAGCTACTGCACTTGAATTACCTATGCTTTCAAAGAACCTGGTAATTCTTTCTACCATTGCCTCAATTGCGGTGCTGCTTGGTCTTATTGGTACAGTACTTGGAATGATCCGTGCATTTGGTGCATTGGCCACACAGGGAGCTCCCGATGCCCTTGCCCTTGCAACCGGTATTTCTGAAGCCCTGGTTAATACTGCATTTGGTATTTCAGGCTCTACCCTTGCAATTATTCTTTACAATTATTTTTCATCGAAAATCGATGCAATGACATTTAAAATTGATGAGGCTAATTTTAGTCTTGCTCAAACTTTTGCTTCTACTTTAAAAAAGTAACAATTCAAAAAGTTTGAATTTAATCGTGTCAATTTCTAAATGTAAAAATGCTCATTTATGGCAAAATTAAAATTACCGGTAAGGACCCCAAGGATTGATATGACCCCTATGGTCGACTTGTTTTTCCTGTTGTTGACATTCTTTATGTTAACAACAACATTCAGGCCGCAGGAAGCTGTTCAGGTTGATACCCCTTACTCAATATCCGAAAAAATATCGCCGGAAAGAAATGTAATTACCTTATTGGTTTCAAAGGACGATAAAGTTTTTTTCAATATCGACAACGGAAAAGACAGCGCTAAACACATTCGGAAAGAAGTTCTTGAAAATGTAGGTAAACAATATAAAATTACTTTCACACCAGAACAATTAGACCGGTTCGAAAAAATGGCATCATTCGGTATGCCTATAGTTAATATGGCTGCATGGATAAGTGCAACTGATCAGAAATCGCGGGATGAGATGCAAAAAGGAATTCCAATGGATTCCACAAATAATGAACTTGCAATGTGGATATTGTTTGCCCGAAAAGCAAACCCTAATGCCGAGGCAACCATTAAAGGCGATAACCTGGCCGATTTCAAAACGGTTAAAAAAGTACTGGATATTCTCCAGGCAGCCAAAATTAACAGGTTTAACCTTATTACAAACCTGCAGAAAGTTGAAGTTAAGTTAGAAAATTAATAAATGAAATAACATGGCTGAAATAATTGCAAACGAAGGCGGTGGTAAGAAAAAAGGCAAACGAAGGGCGAAAAAACATTCCACTCATATCGATATGACACCCATGGTGGACCTTGCCTGCCTGCTTCTCACATTTTTTATGCTTACTACGGCTTTTAGCAAACCAAAAGTAATGGAAATTGTTCTCCCTGAAAAAAAAGATAATGGTCCTGTTAATCAGATTCCTGCATTCAGGGTAATAAATATCATCCTTGATGAAAATGACAGGATATTTTACTACAACAGGATAGCTGATCCAACAAAACCTCCGATCCCGACTTTAGTTGAAACAGACTATAGCAAAGACGGAATACGTAAAATTCTTTTGAACCGTAACAAAATTTTATTTAAAGAAATTGAAAGCCTGAACAAAAGTGTTACAAAAGGGAAAGTAGCAATTTCAAGAGACAGTTTGACCAGGAGTATCAGGGAACTGAAAAAAGAAGATAAAGTCGGCCCGATTGTGCTTATCAAAGCTACCGATAAAGCCAAGTATAAAAACATGGTTGATATTATTGATGAAATGGCAATAACTAATATTGCCAGGTATGCAATCGTTGACCTTAATCCTTTTGAGAAAAAACTACTCAATAGAAAAAAAGGTATTTCCAATAAAGCTGCAAAACCATAATAATTTCAATATTTAATTGGTATGACAGAAAATAATATTGATGAAAGAAAAGAAAGGTACGAAAACCTTGACGATATTGTATTTAAATTTCGCAACAGGGAATACGGTGCTTATTACCTTAGGACAAAATATAAGAAGTTTGCCCTGGTTGCTTTTTTAATTGCTTTCTGTGTGGTTGGTGCAGCGGTTACCTTTCCGCTTATGGAAGCATATTACAACAGGCACAAATTAATGAAGAAATTTGAGAAGAATGTTTTAATGGAAATGGAAAAAGTTGACGAAAACATTCCACCACCTCCTCCACCTCCTCCTCCACCTCCAGAGGTTGAAGCACAGGCAAAATTTAAAGCCCCGGTAGTTGTAGATACCATGAAGGAAGAAAAAACTTTTGCAACCGTTGACGAAGCAAAAGAAGTTGTAAACGAAGCCCCGCCTGAAGAAATTAAGGTAGAAGAAAAGAAGGATGAAGTTGTCCAGGAAGATGAACCGGCATTTATTATTGTAGAGGAAAACGCCGGGTTCCAGGGTGGAGATGTTAATACATTTCGCATCTGGGTACAACAAAATATGGTTTATCCTACTGCAGCAGCTGAAGCCGGAATAGCAGGTAAAGTAATTGTGCAGTTTGCCGTAAATTCAAAAGGTATAGTCTGCGACGCCAAAGTTTTGCGTGGTGTGCACCCTGAACTCGATAAAGAAGCAATTCGTTGTATTATGAGTTCTCCACATTGGATTCCGGGTAAACAAGGTGGTAAAGCAGTTAAACAACAATTTGTAATTCCTATAATATTCCAGTTACAATAAAAAATACTGTACAGAAATTTTTAAAAGGCTGAAGCATATCCTTCAGCCTTTTTTGTTTTGGTTAAGTTTATATCGACTTTTTATAATTTCTCTTTTGAAATAAGTGCCACTGAATAAACTGCAATTCCTTCTTCACGGCCAATAAAACCAAGTTTTTCTGTTGTAGTTGCTTTAATTGAAATTACTTCAGGATTAACAGACATAGTATTTGCAAGTAATTCTTGCATCTGAGGAATATATCCGGAAATTTTTGGCTTTTGAAGACAAATAGTAGAATCGATATTGACCACTGAATATCCTTTCTCTGTGAGCAGAGAAATAACTTTTTTTAATAATAATTTACTGTCAATATCTTTAAATTCTTTTGAAGAATCCGGAAAATGAAATCCAATATCCCTCAGATTCGCAGCACCAAGCAAAGCATCACAAACAGCATGTATTAAAGCATCGCCATCGGAATGTCCGAGCGGTCCTTTTTCGTGAGGAATTTTTATTCCACCTAAATAAAAAGACCTTTTTTCAACCAATTGATGAACATCGAAGCCAAACCCTATTCTGAACATTACTATTGAGTGGATTGTTTCCTTGGTTTTCCAATAATTATGCCTGCACTTAAACGCAGGGTATTGGCTAAAGGACTTGTCCTGCCTTCGGTTGGTACAAGATAGGAAAAATCGAGTGTAAGGAGAGTCAGCTTAAAACCAATACCTAATGTAAAATATTTTCTATTGCCTTTCATGGCACTTTCGTTGAAATATCCGCCACGTATTGCAAACTGATCGTGATACCAATATTCAGCGCCCACAGATATCATAATTTCTTTTAACTTCTCACTTAAACCTCCGGGTGCATCATATAAAGCCTGTAACATTCCCTGTGGTACCGAAACGTTGTCGTCTAAACCATTTATTACATTCCCCAAAGTATCGCGAGAAGGTGGTGTAGGAACTAATAATTTATTTAAATCAAGAGATAAAGTTAATTTATTATATGGATCGAGAGTAGAAGTAAGTGATGTTCCTATTTTGAGGTTTGTTGGAATAAAGCCCTTTTGTGAATCGTCAGTATAGGAAATCTTTGAACCCATATTTGAAATATTAATTCCCATTGCCCATTCAGCGGCCCTGCCTTCGAACTGAAGTGGAGTATGATAGTACATTGCCACATCAGCAGCAAAAGAAAAACCTGCCTTTGAAGGAATGGTATTTTGAATTAAGAAACCCGAAGATAAATCGGACCGGATATACCTGAAAGCTATCCCGCCGGAAATCTTATCTGAAAATAACCGGGAATAAGCTCCATCGATAGTAAATTCATTTGGATTTTTTTGTCCTATAGGCGCTCCACTATTGTCTGTAAAAGTTATTGAACCCAGGGAAAAATACCGGATAGCAAATGCAATTGCCTGTTGCTTGTCCAACCTGCCATAACCTGTAAGATAAAGAAGGCTGATATACGGAGCAATGGAATGCAGCCATGGAGTATATGAAGCAGAAATACCAATAGGATCATCCATGAATGCATATTTGGCCGGGTTCCAGCACATGGAATTAATATCGGGTTTTGTTGCTACACCAACATCACCCATAGCTCCTCCTCTTGAATCAGGATCAATGTTTAAAAAAGGAACAGTTGTATAAATTACATTCGAACTTTCCTGGCCGATTAAATTAATCTTAGAATTTGGAGTATCGGCTAAGACATATATATTGATTAGTGCCCAACTTAATAGTGATATAAAAAAAATTCTTTTTATCATTTTATTTTATTTTAAAATCCGACAAATATAAACAATTTTCAAATCTATCTTACAATTGCAATTTTTCCATAAGATTCAGCTGTCTCCCCTTTATTGGTCGACATTTTAATGTGGAATAAATATATGCCAGGGTCTAAATTCCGGCCATTAAAATCGGTCCCATTCCAATATATCGGAGTTCTGAATCCGGTTGGTATTCCCTGAGCTTTCAATATACTTACTTCTTGACCGGATAGTGAAAAGATGCGAATTTCAATATTCACATTTCCATCAGGCCAATTGTGTTCAACAACAAATTTAGTTGAATTTGAAAATGGATTGGGATAATTAAGTACCCTGTTAATTACGAAATTATTATTATCAAGAACCCTGAAAGATATTTCTCCGGAAGAAGAATTATTATAAACATCCCATGCAATTACTTTAATATTATGCAACCCGGGATTTACATTATATAATGGATATAAAGCAGATCCTCTTCTGTAATCGTTTAATTCTGACTGATAGTAATCATTCAGCGAAATTAAATCTGCAAAATCATTATCGATAATTGCAGTCAAATCATGACCAATCCCACTACCTGACATATTTATCCCGTTCCGGTCAAATATTTTAATATATAATTCAGGATCAGAATTGGTTATGCCCCCTGATATGAAATTTGTATCGTTCATATAAAGGTTGAGTTTAGGACCAGCAGTATCCAAACTAACATTTTCGGAAAGGCCTCCAATGATCAGCGAGTCTGTATATCCTGTTAAATCTATACTTGAGTCTTTTGCATAGTAAATTATTTTACCTTTCCCAAAATCATAATTAATATCTTTTGGAACAGGAATATAAAATGAAAATTTACCATTCTCAATTTTTGAAGCTCCTTTAAAAACAATGTTATCCCAGGAGTTATAATTAAATGGAGTATTATAATCTCCACTCCAGGCTGGGTTTCCTAAGGTAGTTTTTTTCTCTTCCTTATCGAAAACAGTAGGATATACATTTCCATTAAATGTATTAAGAATTGTTCCGCTATTGTCCTGAACATGACCTGAAATTCTTGCCAAGCTAAGCGCTTTTAAAGTATCTGTAATATTTTTTATAGATTGGCCATTAACAGAGTCGGTGATAACACCGATTATTTTTGGGTAGGCCATTACCGTTGAAGGATCGCCCAGTAGTGTAAAATTTAAACGATTTAAGTCTCCTCCATCGTCATTCTTGGTAAGCCTTATGATATCTCCCAGTCTTAAATAATTCCCATTATTATCTTTTGAAAAAACATTATTATAAAATGCATTATTAAGGTAACTGTTCCGATCGGCATATACGATTCTTGTAGTTGTTAAAAGTGCAATTCCTCCGCCTTTCGGGTTTAATAAAATGTTTTCACCCCCGGATGTTTTAATTTCAAATTGCGTTCCTGGTGAAACAATATTTACATCATCGAATCTTCCGAATTCACAGGTTGCGGTAACAAAAATAGCCAGACTGTTGAAATTTGTCCAGCTTAAAATAGTACCCTGATAAATTACATTTGCATGGGTAAGCTGTTTTTCATTACCATGGCCGGTATAATTAACAATTAATGAACCTTTATTAATCCTGTTGTTTATTGCTGTGCTGGCATCAGGATATTGCAAACCAATATCAGTAGAAACTTCATGGTAGGCATCGAGGTAAATTTTATTAATGTTATAAAATGGATAATTTTTACTTATACTTTCTGCCATGCCATCAGCCTGGCCAATATGCAAGTTTTCATCACCATCCTCCGCAATGAAACATATAACATTCCGCCAATCATCCATGGTTGCCGGTTTATCGTAATTCAAAATTTTATTTACTACATTTTCTGCTTCATATGCATTTTTAACCGGCAACCGGCCAACACCTACATCCAGTAAATTATTTTCGTCTGAAGATGTATCATTCATCCAGCCAAAGAAATCATCTGAAACATAAGAGTTCGATTGATTTAATGAATTTGCAGATTCATAGGTTGGTATCAAATTTTTATTATTAGGGTCGATGGTTTTATTATCAAATGTGCCTTTCCCAAACAGAAGAAGGTATCTTACCATATCGTTTTTACTTTCCGATCTTTTGTAAAACATCCTTACCATATCTCTGATTGCTGCTACGTCTTTTTTTCCTGAAGAAAATTCATTATAAACCTTATCTGTTGAAGTCAGTAATACTCTCAGGCTATCATGGGTGCTCCTGTAATCAGCAAGTATCTTTGCCTGGTCGAAAATATCTGTATCCGGAGGTGAAACGATAATTAAGTCAGGATTTGCAGCTCCATGAATATCCTGGTTTTCAATTATTCCAATATCATCCGATCCATTTATTATTGGGCTTAAAAACCCGGATTTACTGTTAAATACAATAAATTGCCTGAGAGAATCGGCAGCAGCAATAAAAGAAAGACCTGATCCGGAAATTGTACTATTCATTTTCCAAGGCAAACATGCATCGGTAATATCCCATATTTCAAGGTCATTTATTCCATTTTCAATTATGTAATTTGCCACATTTCCTATGCCCACCGACCTAATATTTCTGAATTGCAATTGATTTCCTTTATAAATTAATTTTCTTCTTGTATTTACACCAATATAATTAATATATCCAGCTCCATCTGCATCTGTACTTTCATAGGTAATATATAATAATATATTGGCAGTTGTAGGGGAAAAAGTAAAAGAACCACTGGCTTCTTGTGCGTATGCCCCTTCAGTATCAAATTTATCTATACTATATATATAAGGCGAATTAAATGAATTACCTGAAGTTTCAAATAAAAAGTAATTATCAGTGGTACTTGACCGGCCTATTACATTATAATAAACATAAGCATTTGAGGTTGTATCAATATCGGGAAAACTAAAAGTAAAAGAAACCGGATTTTGCGGTGTAAGATATTCACCATACCATTCCGAGCCGGAGGCAATTAAATTAACATTGTCCAATTCATGATAAGCATAATCATCAAATGAATTAACATTAATATAATTTGAAGATGAAGGTTCTGATGAAACTTCAACAGTTTTGCCACTTCCATAATAATCTGTAAGAAAATAATAATTATAATCGGTAAATTTATTCTGAGAATGGTAATAGCGCTTGTTTATTGCATTGTAATACCAAACATCCGGACTCTGGCCATAAAACAATATGTAATCACCATCCTTAAAGGTTCCCTGATTTGCTTCTACAAATTCAATAGCATTCTCACGTAAGTCGTCGGGCCTGGGTTTATTGGTCATTAATGGCAACATCCCCCCGGCATTGCCATATAAGCGAATATTGCCCGGGTTATCGAATCCCAATGATTTTAATTGAGAATAAGTTAATTTATAAATACCATTGTCCTTCAATTTAATTTTGTACCATTTCCCATTTGAAAGAACTGAATGTTCAACTGATTTTATATCTGCTTCCTTTTTATTTATATTGTGTTTTGCATAAAATGAAATTGAAAATGATTTTAACCTATAAATAAAATTGGAAATAGTATCCCTGCATAAGGGCAACAATTTAATGTTAATGATTATTTTATTTCTACTTTTACCACTAAAATCGGATAATTGAAAAGTGTCGGGTAATTGATTAAGATGATTTATATTAATTGTTTTATCGAACTCTAATTTTTCATAAATGATATCTGACAATTTTACTTCACAATATACAGGCAATTCGAAGTGTTCTAAAAAATATGGAAAGTTTTTAAGTGTATCGGGAAAGTATGCATTATCAAAATTGAACTTTTCTTTATTATTTGATAAATGAATATTATTTCTCCAGTTAATATTTCTTGTAACAATATATTCCTGAGAATATATTTGAGCTGAAAATAGCAAAACAATAATGAATAAAATTAATACACGCATCAACAGAAAAATTTTGACTGACAAAGTAAATAATTTTAAAATAATGCTCTTTGTAATTAATAAATAAAAATTATGTTAACAATAATCTAAAAAAAAACGTATAACTCGCTTTATTATTGTCTATGGATTTTTTTACCTTAGAGGAAGTTTAAAAAAACGATGAATAGGATATTAATATTTACTTCAATAATTATATTTTTTATAAATAGTATAAAGGCCCAGGATCCATCATTCTCGCAATTTTTTTTAAATTCACCCTATTTAAATCCCGCAGTTGCAGGATCAGCTAATGATCCAAGAATTTTTCTTCATTACCGAAATCAATGGCCTCAATTCGGAAATGCTTTTATTACATATCAGGGAAGTTATGACAAATATTCAAAATTCATTCATGGAGGATATGGTTTCAATATCCTTAACGATGAGCTTGCCGGTGGGGTCTTAACAACTACTAATATTGATTTCATTTATAGTTATCGTTTAAAGTTTAACAGAAATTTCACCATGCAATATGGCTTACAAGGTTCGTTCCAGTTTTATAATACAAATGCCGGAAGTTTAAACTCTCCAAATTCAACTGAAATACTAGATTCCCGTCAGACGACACAACCTGATTTCGCAGTAGGTTTTCTCGGAATGACCAGGAATTCTCAAATTGGTTTTTCGGTATTTCATCTTAATACCGGGTTAGTACGTTTTAATTATAATTTTATCAAAAGCCCATTAAAATATACTTTATTTTATACAACAAATATTAAAGTGATAAATGAAAATAATATTCAGGACGATGGATTTGTTGTTTCTCCCGCGATAATGGTTTATAAACAATCTCAATCGATAATGGTTAATTATGGCGCTGGAATTACCAAATGGAATGTATTTACTGGTGTTTGGCTTAGAAATAATTTACCTTTTCAATTTACTTCAATAATATTTTCGTTGGGCTATACGTTTAATAAAATTAGAATTGGTTATAGTTACGATTTTGAGCTACCTTCATTAAATAACCTGATGCCGGCTTCAGGAGCTCATGAAATATCTTTAGTTATGATTCTTCCCATTGATCCGAGAAATGAAAGATATGGACCAGTGAGATGTCCTAAAAATATTGAAGTTAAATGATAAGGTCCTAAAAAAAGTATTTTTTATAAACATGTGTTAAAACTTTAATTCAAATTTCTAATATTTATCATTGATTGTTTATTGATATCATTAGCAAAATTTTATAGATTTGTAGCCATGTAATAAAAATTTCTTATATTTGAATTATAAATATCAGTTAGATATGAAAGTAAAATATTTAATTTCACTGATGCTATCCGGAGCACTGTTTATTGTTTCCTGTGGAAAACATGACATTGCCAGAACCGGTACAGATTCTTCAACAACGGGTTGGAAATATAATGATCCTGAAAATGGTGGATTTGAAGTACCTGATTTTCAAGACCAGATAACCGGACCAGGTTTGGTATTTGTAGAAGGTGGTACATTTTCTATGGGGCGGGTTGAACAAGACTTAACATATGATTGGAATAATGTTCCGCGCAGGGTTACCGTCTCGTCTTTTTATATGGATGAAACAGAGTTAAGAAATGTAGATTACCGGGAATATCTTTATTGGCTTGTAAGAGTATATTCCGAATATCCTGCCGTTTACAAAAAAGCCCTCCCTGATACATTGGTTTGGAGAAATAAATTAGCTTACAATGAGCCTTACGTAGAATATTATTTCAGGCATCCAGCATATAATGAATATCCTTTAGTAGGCGTTAGCTGGGTACAAGCCTCTGATTATTGCCTATGGCGCTCCGATCGAGTAAACGAAAAATTACTAATTGACGAAGGTTATTTAAAGGCAGATCCTCAGCAATCGGGTGCAGAAAACTTCAATACCGACGCTTACCTTGCCGGCCAATATGAAGGTTTGGTAAATCATAATATTACAACTCCGGCAGGTACAGAAAGAAAGGTCAGGTTGGAAGATGGCATATTATTGCCAAAATACAGACTTCCCACCGAAGCCGAATGGGAATTTGCAGCTTTTGCCCTTATTGGAAACAGCTTCGATGAACGAATTTATGAACGCCGTATTTACCCGTGGAATAGTCATACGCTTAGAAATGATAACTCGAAATACCGCGGTCAAATGAGGGCCAACTTTGTCAGGGGTCGTGGCGATTATATGGGTACTGCCGGCAATTTAAATGACAATGCTGAAATTACTGCACCAGTAAAATCATACTGGCCCAATGATTATGGGTTATATTGTATGGCTGGAAATGTCAGTGAATGGGTAATGGATGTTTACAGACCACTTAGCCTAGAGGATATGGATGACTTCAGGCCATTTCGCGGAAACGTTTTCGAGGAACCAGTTCGTGATGAAGAAGGAAATTTAGTAGCTAAAGATAGTTTAGGTAGAATAAAAACACAACCAGTTACTCCTGAACATGCTGCCGGAAGAAGAAATTATACCAAATCTGATTATAAGAATTTCAATGATGGTGATTCTCAATCAAGCCTATATTATTTGGATACAGAAGCTGATAAATCTAAAAGCGGTTCAACCAGGATGTATTCTAATACCCAGAACGATATGACATCTCTTATAACTGATAATGTCAGAGTTTATAAAGGTGGTTCATGGCGCGACAGGGCCTATTGGTTAAGTCCCGGTACAAGAAGATTTCTTGACGAAAATTCATCTAAGGATGATCTGGGATTCCGCTGTGCAATGACACGTGTAGGAAGTCCTAAAGGTTTATAATAATACTTAATAATTTTTCAGGACCTCATTAGAAATAATGAGGTTTTTTTATAATCATTGCTCAAATTAGCAATATGGATATTGATCAATTATATACACTTTATAAAAACAATTATAAAATATCTACTGATAGCAGAAATATTATTCCTGGAAGCATATTTTTTGCATTAAAAGGAGAAAAATTTGATGGCAACTTATATGCATCTGAGGCATTACAAAAAGGAGCAACTTATGCTGTTATAGATAATCCTGATTTTAAAAAAAATGAACAGTTTCTTCTTGTTAAAGATTGTTTAAATACATTGCAAAAGTTAGCAAACTATCATAGAAAAAAGTTAGGTATCCCTGTTTTTGCAATAACAGGTACAAATGGAAAAACTACTACTAGGGAGCTGATTGCTGCTGTTCTAAATACAAAATTCAGGGTTGTCGCAACACAAGGAAATTTAAATAATCATATTGGCGTTCCTCTTACGCTTCTGTCGATGACGAATGACACAGAAATTGGAGTTATAGAAATGGGAGCAAATCACATAGGGGAAATTGAACAATTATGCAACATTGCAGAGCCTGATTTTGGTATGATTACAAACATTGGCAAAGCCCACCTTGAAGGCTTTGGCTCATATAAAAATGTTATCAGGGCAAAATCGGAAATTTATAGTTATTTAATTAACAAAAAAGGAACCATATTTTATAATATCGATAATCCTTTATTAAAGGAACTGGTAAAAAAAACAAACTGTATTTCTATTGATTATGGCATTAACTCTAAATATTTCAATAATGTCAGGTTGTTGCATTATAGTCCATTTCTTAATCTTTCAATAACAACATTTGCCGATAAAAATAATCCCGAAGACATAACTATATCAACAAATTTGGTAGGTGAATATAATCTTGAAAATGTCCTTGCATCAGTTTGTGCCGGTATGTACTTCGGTATATCTGTAAATATTATTATTAAATCTATCCAGGAATACTCTCCGATGAACAATCGTTCTCAATTTATAAAAACTCAACACAATCGATTAATACTAGATTATTATAATGCGAATCCAACCAGCATGGAAGCAGCAATAATTAATTTTCATGAAATTGAAACCACCGATTCAAGAAAAATACTTGTTTTAGGTGAAATGCTTGAATTAGGTGTGCATTCTATGGAAGAACATTTCCGCATATTAATGATAGCTGAAAAAATGGGCTTCGATGATATCTATTTTGTTGGAAAAGGATTTAAAATAGTTGATCAGAAGAAGTATTTGTATTTTGAAAATTCTGATTTACTAAAAAATTATTTGAAAGTGAATAAGGTTGAAAATGCATTAATCTTAATTAAAGGTTCTCGCGGAGTAAAATTGGAAAATATTACAGAAGTTCTTTAATTCTGCAGGTTACTCAGTAATTTCTTTTTTTTCTATATCTTCTGTAGATTCAATTAACGAAAATGCGCGGACTAATTTTGTAAACAACTCTTCTGGAATTACAGGTTTTGACAAATAATCGTCACAACCTGCATTTATACATTTTTGTTTATCGTCTGGCATGGCAAATGCAGTTTGCGCTATAATTTTGATATATGGTTTGTATTTTTTTATTAACCTGGTACTTTCCAAACCATTAACAATGGGCATTTTAATATCCATTAGCACAACAGAAATATCGGGGTTTTTCAAACATTCGGCAAAGGCCCTGATACCATTATCGGCATAAACAATATTAATTTTTGTTCCATTTAGGATTTCTTTCAAAAATAAATAACTAAAATGATCGTCTTCGGCAATTAGTAAAGTTTTGTCATTCCAATCAAAATTATCAACCATCTCAAAAGGATATTTCATTTTTAAACTAAATATTTGAAAGTTTCAAACATTAATGCATCCAATTCATAAAAAGTAACCCGCCGAAATCGTTTTTTTTTAATATTTTTTTTAGTGTCTTTCTTTTAGCTAATTATTTTGTTATAAGTTCTTTTCCTTTTAATAAAATATTCTGTTACTAAACTTCCATTCAAAATTCCTGAAGAAAAAAATCTTTTTTCCTTTAGGAATTTTGAATTTAATCTATACCTCCTAAAATACGATAATTTCATAAAAAAGTTTATATGAGCCTTAATAATTGCAGAAAAATGTTTCAACCGGATATTAACAATATAATAAATTGCAGCTAAAAAATCGAGAAAAATCCTATAAAATAACACTTTATACAACTCCGGTGAAGGTAAATTCTTATACAACAGATATAAATTATTTCTGAAATTCAAATAGGTTTTTTGCGGATTTTCTTTATTCAGCGAACCTCCTCCAACATGAAAAACTTTCACTTCAGGAAAATAAATTATTTTGTAACCATGCCATTGCAATCGCCAGCATAAATCTATCTCTTCCATGTGAGCAAAAAATTCCTGATCTAATCCGCCAACTTTCCAGTATGCTTCAGCTTTAACTATCATGCATGCACCGGAGGCCCAAAATATCTCACAAAGATCATTGTATTGACCAAAATCCTTTTCAATTGTATTAAAAACCCTTCCTCTGCAAAAAGCAAAACCATATTTATCAATAAAGCCTCCTGCAGCACCAGCATATTCGAAATAATTCGGGTTATAAAACGACAGCATTTTAGGCATGCAGGAACCAACCTCAGGATTTAAGTCCATATATTTTATTATAGGTAGAATCCAATTTTCGGTGACTTCTACATCACTATTTAATAAAATATAATATTCCGAGTGCAGTTGTTCGAGTGCTTTGTTATACCCCGCAGCAAAACCATAATTTTTTTCGAATTGAACTATTTTTATTTCTGAAAAATTTGCGCGAATATAATCAACTGAATTGTCTTCAGAACCATTATCAGCAACTACAATTTCACAACCTGGAAAATTTGAATTTTTTACAACTCCGGGTAAAAATTGCTTGAGAAACCCGACCCCGTTCCAATTTAATATAACAACACTTACTTTATTCATCTTTATAGAAGAGATATTTATTTTTATTATCTGGATTTTAAATAACTGAGTTTCCAGCGCCGGTGGGTCCAAAGCCAATATTCCGGTTTTTCCCGAATAACATTTTCCAGAAGCCGTACATGGGCTTCAGTAATTTCAAAATCTGAAATATTAGAAACATCTTCGAATAATTTAATGGCTTCGGCTTCATAATAACCTTGCCTTATTGGAATAATTTTTAAAAAAAGTACTGCCTGTTTTGTAAGTTTGGCCAGCTTTTCAACTCCAAGAAAAATAGGCGCATCCTGATTTAGGAATTTTGTCCAATATTGAATTTGGTGACGCATGGGTGTTTGATCGGCAATGAAAAGAGATATTACAGGATTTCCTTCATTTTTATTCTTTACCATTACCTTCAGGACTTTTGTCATTGGAACCATTTCGGCACCAAACCTCGATCGAAACCTATTTAACAAATTTTCTATATAAATATTATTCAGAGGTTTATACACCGACATAATTTTATATGGTATAATATCCTGGTCTGTTATTCCCGCCAACCATTCCCAATTTCCATAATGTGCAGTTACCACTATACTTTGAATTCCTTTATTACATAAATCGTTTAATATTTCAGGATTTCTGAGTTTTATTCTTTCTTTTAACTCCTTGTCGGAAATATTAATTAATTTGATGATTTCCACAATAAGATGACTAAAATATTTATAAAATCTTTTTACAATTTCTTTAATTTCTTCCTCTGATTTTTCAGGAAAAGAATTTCTTAAATTTTCGTATACCACTTTTCTGCGATACCTGGCAATATAGTATATCAGAAAATAAAGGAAATTGGAGAAATAATATAAAATTGTAAGTGGCAATAAAGAAATAAGCCAGAGTAAAGGAAAAAGAATTATATAACCAATAAATGACATCTATTTTATCGAAAAAATATTATTAATTACCTTGTAAAATTCCTCGTAGATTAAAAAATTAGAAGCTATGATTTGTTTTCCAAAAATAAAATCATTACCGCCATTAAAATCCGATACTATTCCCCCCGCCTGTTGCACAATAAGTGATCCAGCCGCAACATCCCAGGGATTTAAGTTATACTCATAAAAGGAATCGAAACGTCCGCAAGCCACATAAGCCAAATCGATCGCAGCAGAACCAATACGTCTCACGCCATGGGAATGGGCAAATAAATATTCAAGCGATTTCATGTAAGGTTTTAAAAAATTGTAATTATTATAAGGAAATCCGGTTGCTATTAAACCATCTTTAACTTTTGATACTCCTGAAACATTAATTATTTTATCGTTCATATAAGCTTTTCCATTTTTCCAGGAGTAGAAACATTCATCTGAATTGACCTCATAAATTACGCCCAAAACAACTTCGTCGTTTTCCATGAGGCCAATGCTAATTGAATAAGGAGGTAAACCATGAATAAAATTTGTTGTTCCGTCGAGAGGATCAATTACCCATCGATATTTTGAATCGTTTTCAAATGCACTGCCTTCTTCTGTAATAAATCCTGCCCCTGGAAGGATGCTCTGAAGACCTTTCACCAATTGTTGTTCAGAGATTTTATCGACATAAGTAACAAAATTATTAAATCCTTTTATTTCGATTTTATCAACAGTAATTTTCCCAGCTTCTTTTTTAATAAAATCTCCTGTATCACGAGCCAGGCTGCATACTTTGGTACAAATATCTTTTAAGTCCTTAGCCATTCTAAACGTAATTATTTGTAGTATAGTTTCCTTTGTTGCTCAAATTAAGCAGGGTAACCTCCAACATTTTTCCTATCATTTCCTTTTTGTATGGCGCTTCAACTTTAATATAATTCGAAGTGTACCCTGTCATTAACCCATTAATTAATCCCGATTCAAAAATAACTTTTTCGTTTCTGCCGAAATTCTTCTGGTAAAAGTTATTCCTTTTCAAATCCGATAATTCTGATAAAATACGGCATCTTCTTTCCTTAACTGAAGGACCAACTTTCCCCGGAAAATTGACGGCTCTTGTGCCAGGCCTTTCAGAATAAGGGAAAACATGTAAATAACTTAAATCGAGTGATTCGATAAAGGAATAGGAATCGTTGAAATCATCATCGGATTCACCGGGAAAACCGGCAATTATATCTGCACCAATGCAGGAATATGGCATTAACGATTTTATTTTTAAAATCCGCGATGAAAACAATTCACGGTTATAACGCCTGCCCATCGCTGTAAGAATTTTATTGCTGCCCGATTGTAAAGGGATATGAAAATGGGGAACGAATTTTACTGAATGATGAATAAACTCAATAATTTCGTCGCTTAAAAGATTAGGTTCAATTGACGATATCCTATAGCGTTCAATTCCCTTATTCTTATTAAGCTCCTGAATTAACATAAAAAAATTTTCATTTGTTGAATGACCAAAATCACCAATATTCACTCCGGTCAGTACAACTTCGTTGATGCCTTTAGCTGCAATTACTTCAGCCTGATTAATTATATTTGTAATACAGTCATTTCTGCTTTTTCCACGTGCAAAAGGAATTGTGCAATAGGAACAGCCATAATCGCACCCGTCTTGTATTTTAAGGAAAGCCCTGGTCCGGTCAAAAATAGAAAAGGAACTATCAAAACATTGAACCTTGTTAATATCCCCGGATATTATTTTTTCTGAAGTCCCATTTAACAAATTTTCAACATGACCGACGACTTTAAATTTCTCATTCGTGCCAAGGACTAAATCAACTCCTTCAATACCGGCTATTTCATCTGGTTTAAGTTGAGAATAACAACCTATGACCACAACCTTTGAACCCTTCCTGGTTGCTTTTTTGATTATTTGACGGCATTTCTTATCTGCAACCTGGGTTACAGAACAAGTATTAATGACATATATATCTGCTTCAGAATTAAAATTTACTTTGTTGAAACCTTTTTCCTGAAATTTTCTGGAAATCATCGAAGTTTCAGCAAAATTTAGTTTGCAGCCTAAGGTGAAAAAGGCTATTCGCATTGAATTATGAGGTTCTATGATTTTATTTTCCAAATTATTTTTATAAAACGCAACAAAGATATACAAAATAAGACACCTCATTAAAAGCAAAATTTTTATACCTTTATTACATATATCCCAATATTTCTTATAAAATATTAATATTCTATTAAATAAAATTCAAAAAAAATGTTTGAGAATTATAAAATTGAAAAAATCCTGTTCCTCGATATCGAAACCGTTCCAGTTGCTTCTTCATATCAAAAACTTACTCCTGAATTTAAAGAATTTTGGGAAAAGAAATCGATACAGTTCAGGAAAGAAAATCAGAATGCAGAAGAGGTATATCAAAGGGCGGGAATTTATGCTGAATATGGAAAGGTAATATGTATTTCATTCGGAATGGTATATTTGAAAGAAGCTGCCAGGTTCCTGCGAATAAAATCCATTAATGGGGACGATGAGAAAATAGTTTTAAATGAATTTGCTGCATTACTTAATCGTTTGAATGCCCAAAACGATCTGTTGCTTTGTGCCCACAATGGAAAAGAATTTGATTTCCCATATTTATCGAGAAGAATGTTAATAAATGGCATCAGGTTGCCATCAATTCTTAATGTGGCAGGCCGTAAACCCTGGGAAACATCATTCCTCGATACAATGGAAATGTGGAAATTCGGAGATTATAAAAATTTTACCTCGCTAAATTTATTATCATATCTTTTTAATATTCCTTCCCCAAAAACTGATATCGATGGAAGTATGGTAGCTAAAGTTTATTGGGAAGATCATGATCTCGATCGTATAAAAAAATATTGTCAAAACGATGTACTGGCGTTAACAAATTTGTTTTTAAAATTTCGTTGTGAAGAATCAATTCCGGAGGATAAAGTGGAATATGCAGAATAATGAATTTTATTGTTCAAGAAAATACCGGATGCTGTTAAGAAATAATTCAGGTTGCTCTGCATGCAGCCAATGACCGGCATTAAAGATGGTTACCAGTTCGGCTTTTGGAAAGATCTGATGTATCAATGAAATATCCTCATCAAGGATATAATTTGATTTTTCGCCACGGACAAAAAGAACGGGATAAGAAATAAGTTCTTTATCAATATTTAATTTTTTAAAATCTATTCCGTTTAAAATTAGTGGTAACGATTTCTTTAAAGCTTCTATATTTATTATCCAGGAAAAATTACCATCAGCATTCCTTCTGATATTTTTTAATAAAAAATATCTGGTTTTATTGTCAGGTACAAATTTTGAAAATGCCATATCGATTTCATTCCTGTCTTTCATTTGGCTCAAATCTACCGAAATAAATCCCTTCATAATGTTTAAATGTTCTATTGAATGAGATTGATATTCGGTCAAACCTGTATATGATTTGGGCGAAATATCAACAATTATAAGACTTTTAATTTTTTGTGGATAATAAAGTGCAAAAAGCATTGCTGTTTTTCCACCCATTGAATGTCCAATGAGAATTGTTTTGTTTAGTTTATGTTTTTCATGGAATTCGAGTAAGTCTCCGACCATTCCCTGGTAGGTATGATCATTGCTGTGAGGCGATCTCCCATGGTTTCTCTGATCTATAAGATAAACTTCGTGTTTTTGAGATAAAATCTTGCCAATATTAAACCAGTTATCGGATGATCCATATAGTCCATGAAGAATAATAATTGGAGAACCACTGCCAAGTTTTTTGAATGCAAGTCGCATAATCTATTTTAAACATTCGAGATACATTCTAACAGTTTTTTCAAGACCAAAATATAGCGCATCAGATATTAAAGCATGACCAATAGAAACTTCAAGTAAACCTGGAATGTTTTGATAAAAATATTTTAAATTTAATAAACTGAGGTCATGCCCCGCATTTATTCCAAGATTCAAATCCAGGGCCAATTTAGCCATCCGGATATACTGTTCAATAGCTTTCTCCCGGTTAGTAAAATAGCCTGAAGCATAAGGTTCAGTATATAATTCAACTCTGTCAGTTCCGGTGGAAGCAGCAGCTTCAACCATTTCTATAACAGGATCGACAAATACGGACACCCTGATATTATACTTTTTAAATTCTTTAATAACAGAAGTTAGATAAGATTTATTGGTAATTGTATTCCAGCCTGCATTAGAGGTTATTGCATTGTGGGCGTCAGGTACAAGAGTTACCTGGGTTGGCTTTACATTGGTAACCAATTCGATAAATGAGTCTGTAGGATTGCCCTCAATGTTAAATTCAGTAGAAATGGCTTTTTTAAGTTCAATAACATCTTCTCTTCTAATATGACGGCCATCTGGCCGGGGATGAACTGTTATTCCTTCTGCACCGAATTTTTCAATATTTAATGCTGTATTTATTACATCGGGGACATTTCCTCCCCGTGAATTTCGAATTGTAGCAATTTTATTTATATTTACACTTAACTTTGTCATAAGTAATAAAAATACTGATAATAAGAAAAATAATAACTTTGCAAAGTTAAAAGGATTTATCTGAAGAAAATAAAATGCTTGCAAAAGATTTAATATCAGATGTTGTGCCTGCTCTGCGTACTTCCGACAGCGGCTTAAAAGCATTATCTTACATGGATATTTTCAGGATTTCTCATTTACCAATTGTTAACAATACAGAATTTCTTGGACTTATCTCCGATAAAGATATTTATGACTTAAACATGGCTGAAGAACCTATCGGTAACCATACTTTGTCACTCACCAGGCCTTATGTTGTATTTAATCAACATATTTATGAAGTTATTTTGTTGGCAGCAAAGCTTGAATTAACTTTAATTCCTGTACTTGATGAGAGAAACAATTACCTGGGAGTAATTACCCAGATCGATTTGTTAAAACAATTTGCGGAACTTGCTTCAGTTAAACAGCCGGGGGCTATTATTGTAATTGAATTAAATTCCAACGACTATTCATTATCTCAAATAGCCCAGATAATTGAAGGAAATGATGCGAAAATCCTAAGTATATATGTTTCATCTCCATGTGATTCTACAAAGCTGGATGTTACCATCAAAATAAATCGCAATGATTTATCCTCAATAATGCAGACTTTTAACCGATACAATTACTTAATTAAAGCTTCCTACATGGAAAACGATTCACTTTCAAATTTGCTGGACGATCGTTATGAAATGTTCATGAGATATTTAAGTGTGTAAATCTATTCTACAGGATTTGTTTTTCTATTAAAATGAAAATAGCTGTTTTTGGGAAAAAAATAGATCGGACTTTTGAAGCAGGTTTAAATAGGTTTTTTGAAAAAGTCTGCAATCAGAAAATTGAAATATTTATTTATGAACCATTTTATAATTTTTTAAAAACGACAAATCTTAAAATTTGCAGTTCAGATATTTTTCAAAATTATAACCAGATTAATTCAAACTTTGATTTCTTTATTAGTCTTGGCGGCGATGGTTCATTTCTTGAAGCAGTCAGGTTTGTCAGAAATTCAAACATTCCTGTTGTAGGTATCAATACAGGAAGGCTTGGTTTTCTTGCTAATATTGCCCAGGAGGATATCAGCCATTCGCTCGATTGTCTTTTCTCAGGAAACTATTCCATTGAAGAACGAAGTTTAATCGCTTTTCATTCAGATAATAGCCCTTTTTCCGATTTCCCCTATGCTTTGAATGATATTACTGTTCAAAAAATTGATAATTCGTTAATAACTATTGAAACTGAAGTTCAGGGAAATTATCTGAATACTTATTGGGCTGATGGACTTATTGTCTCGACACCTACCGGAACTACTGCATATTCTATGAGTGTTGGTGGTCCTATTGTTGCACCTGATTGCAGGACTATTATTATTTCACCAATTGCTTCGCATAATTTAACAGTCCGGCCGATTGTTATTACAGATAACCTTGAAATAAAACTGAATATTCATTCACGAGCTGGCCGTTTTCTGGCATCCATAGATTCTTATTCGAGGGAATTGCAATCTGGTAACCAGATAACTATTCGGCTCGCTGATTTCAAGATAAATATTGTAAGGTTGCCAGATCAAACTTTTTATAATACAATGCGAAAAAAACTCATGTGGGGAGCTGATATTAGAAATTAAGAAATTATATAATTTATTAAACCATGTTTTGTTTCGTCATTATGCAGACTTTAAAATTAATAAAAATGGTACATTTGTGAAATTTCAAGATTTTGTGGTTAATGTTCAGGTCATTTTTAGTTGTTATATTAATATTTTTTTCATTATCGGGATATTCCCAACGATGGAAGCTCACTCGTTATGAAGGAATTCTTGGAATTGGTACAACAAGTTACTTTGGGGATATTGGCGGTTCGGCTTCGCGGAATAACTTGTTTGGACTTAAAGACATTGATTTTTTAGGAACAAGGCCTTCAATATATTTTGGCGGAAGATATAAACTGAAATATAACCAGGCAATTAAATTAAATGTAGTTTGGGGATGGCTAAGCGGTTCAGATAAAAATTCTGTTAATGCCAACAGGGGCTATTCATTCAATACATTGATAATTGAACAAACCTTACAGTATGAATATTCATTAATTGCTGAAGACAGAAGAAGATTTTCCTATGCAATATTCAGCAGGCATGGAATGATGAATAATTATTCCAAAATAAATTTTTATTTACTTGCCGGTGCAGGTGGGTTATTTTATGCTCCCAAGTTTCAAGGTAATTTAATATATCCGAAATATGAAACGGCATCCAACTCTCCAGGTTATACTTTAGTTGGCTTTGGTGGAGTAGGAATAAAATTTATTTATGACCACAGGTATGCCTTCGGCTTTGAATTTGGGGGCCGATATGCATTTTCAGATTATCTTGATGGATTCACAACAAAATTTTCTCACGCAAATGACGTTTATTACTTTGGGGTTTTTAATTTGGTGTACAGAATTAAAACTTCCCGTAGAGGTTATCCTATTATATTTAAGCGATTTTAGTGCCAGGTAATAAATGAAAAAAATAATTATTTTTTTAAATATTACAATTTCATTACCCGTATTTCCGCAGAGTAATTCTGATCTGGGGTGCTCTGTTGGAACAGCATATTATATGGGAGACATTAATCCTAAGACACCTTTTTATTCTCCTCAGGTAAATGCCGGAATTACTTACAGGTATAACATTAATTCAAGATATGTTTGGAAAGTAGAAGCAAATTATTTAGTTCTTTCGGCACGCGATGCAGATTTCTCAGACCCATACCAAAAAATAAGGAATGCATATTTCCAGTCGAAACTGTACGATTTATCAGGACAATTTGAATTTAATTTTTTAACATTTAAATTTGTCGAGCGTAAAATTTACTTCAGTCCGTTTGTATCCTCCGGAGCTGCTGTTGCGATAATTTTAAATTCAAATTATTCGAAAACCATTAATTTTGTTTATCCAATGGCAGTAGGAATAAAGTTGTCTCTTGGGAAAAAATGGAGTACAGGTTTAGAATGGGATTATCGTTATACCTTCAACGATACGCTTGATGGGGTTCCTGGCCCTTTAAATAATCCGGTCCCTTCAAATAGTAAATCATTATTTTTTAATAATGATTGGTATTCGTACGCAGGCCTTTTTATTACTTATAAAGTTTTCGACTTTCCAAAAGAATGTCCTGCATATGATAATAATAAATATAAATGAATTTGAAAGAAGACATAGATAAATCTAAATTACCAGTTCATATTGCAATTATTATGGACGGAAATGGACGATGGGCAAGAAAAAAAGGTAACCAGAGAATTTTTGGCCATAAAAATGGGGTTATTGCAGTTAGGGAAACTGTTGAAGCCGCTGCCGAAATTGGAATAAAATATCTTACTTTATATGCTTTTTCAACCGAAAATTGGAACAGGCCTAAAGCAGAAGTCAATGCACTTATGCACTTGCTTATTTCCACACTCAATTCTGAAACAGATACCTTATTAAAGAATAATGTGAAATTGCTCACTATTGGCGACACTCAAAGTCTTCCCGGTAATGTAGCAAATCAATTAAAAAATACAATTAAAGCCACGAATAAAAATACGGGGCTAAACCTTGTATTGGCATTAAGTTATAGCGGCCGCTGGGAAATTACCAAAACTTTAAAACAAATTATTTCTTTTGTGATTGAAAAAAAAGTAAAACCCGAAAATATAGATGAAAGCTATATTTCCTCTAAGTTACAATCAGCGTTTATGCCCGATCCTGAACTTCTTATCAGGACTAGCGGGGAATATCGTATAAGCAATTTTCTGCTTTGGCAGGTTGCTTATACTGAGCTATATTTCACAGATACACTTTGGCCAGATTTTAGAAAAAAAGATTTTTATAAAGCTATTTTAGATTTTCAGAGTCGTGAAAGACGATTTGGTAAAACAAGTGAGCAACTTACTAATATATCCAATTAGAAACAAAATTCGTCAAATAACAGGATTGAATATTAGGAAGATAATTAATAAAAAAGATCGTAGAACCAAAAATTTAGCTATTTAACATGTGTAAATGTATTTTTTTATCCAGCATATTTGCTTTTTATTTCATATTTATTTCTGCTCAAAATATGGATAGTTTAAAATTGGTAGACTATACCAGTCCAAAAGAATTTACTATCGATACAGTTATTATTACCGGAGTTCATTATCTCGATAAAAATGTTCTTGCAAATATGTCGGGTTTTGAAAAAGGGGCAAAAATTTCCATTCCGGGCGATGATATTTCAAAAATAGTTAAAAAATTTTGGGATCATGGCCTTTTTGAAGATGTAAAAGTATATGCTACCATTTTAAACCAAAATAAGATTGCAATAAATATTTATCTTAAAGAAAGGCCCAGGCTTGCCAAGTTGACAATTGAAGGTGTAAGTAAATCTGATAAAGATGACCTGAAGGAAAAGATCGATATGCACGTTGGTAACCAGGTTACTGAAAACCTGCTTAATAATGCTGTTAATAATATCAGGAAATTTTATATCGAAAAAGGGTTTTTTAATATAAAAGTTGATATACAGCAAAAATTAGATACCGGCCAGATGAACCGGATAAGCCTGACATTCCATATCACCAAAAATAACCGTGTAAAAATAAAGGATATATTTTTTACAGGCAATAATTCATTTGCTTCAAGTAAACTTATGAGGGCAATGAAAAAGACAAAAAAGAGAGATTGGAAGTTCTGGAATTCGTCAAAGTATATTGAAGCAAAATACAAAGAAGATAAAGAAAATGTTGTGGAATTTTATAACGATCATGGATACCGCGATGCAAAAATCGTATCTGATTCAATAAAAATTTTAAATTATAAAAGAATAGCAATTTATATAAATGTTTATGAAGGGGAAAAGTATTATTTCCGCAAAACAAGCTGGGTTGGAAACACAAAATATCCATCAGACTATTTAACAAATGTTTTAAACATTAAAAAGGGGGAAGTTTTTAATCAAAAAAAACTGGATAAGCGTCTTCAAAACGATGACGATGCAGTAAGTTCCCTTTACCTTGATAATGGATATCTTTTCTTTTCTATTACACCAACAGAAGTAGCTATCGACCATGATTCAATAGATTTCGAGATGAGGATATATGAAGGCCACCAGGCCACCATAAATAATGTTATTGTTACTGGCAACACCAAAACGAACGAACATGTTGTCCGACGAGAATTGCGTACCTTACCCGGAGAATTATTCAGCAAATCAGATATTATTAGAACAGTAAGGGAACTAGCTACTCTTGGGCATTTTGAGCCTGAAAAAATAGAACCTGTTCCTTTGCCCAACCCCGCAAATTCAACTGTTGATATAGAATACAAACTTGTTGAAAGGGCTAACGATCAATTAGAAGTTTCAGGCGGTTGGGGAGGATATACTGGTTTTATTGGAACTGTAGGTATCAAATTCAGTAATTTTTCTTATAAAAATTTTTTCAAACTAAAAGAATGGAGGCCTGTACCCTCGGGCGATGGACAAACTCTTAGTCTGCGTTTGCAATCGAACGGCAGTTATTACAGATCTTACAATGCAACGTTTGCCGATCCCTGGTTCGGTGGCAAGAAACCCAATTCTTTATCTTTTTCGGTTTATTATACTCATTACTCACCCAGTAACTATAGCCTTACACAAAGCATTACCTCCAATAATAATTATATGAAAATTATTGGTGGGGGATTAAACCTTGGACGAAGATTACACTGGCCCGATGACTGGTTTACTTTACAAAATGGGATTGATTACGAACATTATATTCTAAAAAATTATGGTCAAATCGCCGGAATTACAAATGGTACAATGAATAACTTTAATTTCATTTCTAATTTTGGACGCAATTCACTCGATCAGTTTATTTTTCCTCGACAGGGATCTTCATTTTCACTCTCTTTACAATTTACTCCGCCATATTCTTTATTTAATCCCGGGGCTTATGATAAAAAAAATTCTTCAGATGTAAAATTCAACTGGATTGAATATCATAAATGGATTTTTAAATCTGAAGAGTATTTAAATATAGTTGGAAACCTAGTTTTAATGACACGGGCAAATTTTGGAATTATCGGACGTTACAGAAATAATGAAGATTATTCACCTGTTGGTAAATTCCTGATGGGTGGCAGTGGGCTTACAACTTATACCATTACAAGTATAGATATTGTTTCTATGCGAGGTTACGAAGAAGGTTCCCTGACGCCTGTTGTTAACTCAAAAAATGAAGTATTACATTATTCTTCAACTAATGCCAATGGGGGAAATTTATATGATAAGTTTACAGCAGAACTTCGTTATCCTTTAACATTAAAAGAATCAGCAACAATTTTTGGATTGGCTTTTTTTGAGGCAGGTAATTGCTGGAACTCAATTAGTATTTTTAACCCGTTTGATGTTAAACGAGCTGCAGGTATTGGTATCAGGGTATTCTTACCTATGTTTGGACTTCTTGGTTTTGATTTGGGTTACGGTTTTGATCCGGTATATAATTCCAGTGGTGTTTATACCAGGAGTGGATGGCAACCTCAATTTACCATGGGACAGCAGTTTTGATAATCTAATTACTTAAAATAAATATTGGGGTAATTTATCTATTTAACATATATTGACTTCTGATGAATTTACTATTAATAATCATGGCATAAATTATGCAACATTATACAGAAAACCTTTAAAAATTTATAATTATGAAAAAAATATGGATTGTATTATTAACCTTGCTTTTTTCAGGTGCAATTTTTGCACAGAAATTTGCCTATATCGATTCCGAATATATTCTTAATAATATTCCTGCATATAAATCAGCCCAGGATCAATTGGACAAGCTATCAGATACATGGCAGAAAGAAGTAGAAGGGATGTATGCTGATATTGATAAAATGTACAAATCGTATCAGTCGGAAAAAGTTCTTCTTACCGATGAAATGAAGAAAAAACGTGAAGAGGAAATCGTAACTAAAGAAAAAGAAGCAAAGGACCTTCAAAAGAAATATTTTGGCCAGGATGGGGCATTATATAAAAAACGGGAAGAACTTGTAAAGCCTATACAGGATGAAATTTATAAAGCAGTGAAAGAAATGGCTGTTGAAGGAGGTTTTTCAATTATTTTCGATAGTTCCGCAGGATCATCTATGCTTTATACCGATCCAAAATTCGACAAAAGCGATGCAATTCTTCAAAAGTTGGGATATAAAAATTAATTAATTACATTTGCGCATAATTTTAATTAATACATCCAAGCTCAACTGATTATGAAAAAATTACTTTTAACAATTTTTGTTGTTGTTATTTCAGCAACCATATTCGCACAAACAAATCTGAAGATAGGTCACATTAATTCCCAGGAATTACTTCAGGCAATGCCTGAAAGCGATAGTGCACAGGTAAAGTTAGAAAAAGCGGCTAAGGAACTCCAAAGCCAGCTTGAATCTATGCAGGTGGAATTGAATAATAAATATCAGGATTATATAAGTAAAAAAGATACCTATTCTGATCTCATCCGTCAAACCAAGGAAACTGAACTGAACCAGATGAACCAGCGTATTCAGCAATTCCAGTCTACTGCAGAACAGGATTTGCAAAAACAACGTACCGACATTTTTAAACCTATTCTGGATAAGGCAAATAAAGCCATTGCCGAGGTAGCCAAAGAAAATGGGTTTACTTACGTCCTAGATTTAAGCGCCGGTACAGTAATTTACCATTCCGATACCAGCGTTGACATCCTATTATTGGTAAAACAAAAACTGGGATTAAAATAATTTAAGCAATAGTTAATGAAAGCCATCCTCACAGGGATGGCTTTTTTATTGATAAATGGTATATTTGCTTACTTAATTAAAAAATTATTGTAATGCAAAAATATGCTCCGATTGGTATTTTTGATTCCGGGTATGGTGGGCTCACTGTTATGAAAGAAATTGTCAAGGTAATTCCAAATTACGATTTTCTTTATATGGGAGATAATGCCCGTTCCCCATATGGACCAAGATCGTTCGAAACGGTTTACAAATATACTCTTCAGGCAGTCGAATGGTTATTTGATAAGGGTTGTCATCTAATTATTCTTGCCTGCAATACTTCTTCGGCAAAAGCTTTACGGACCATTCAACAGAAAGACCTTTCTTTATTTGAAACCGAAAAACGGGTTCTTGGAGTAATCAGGCCGGTTACTGAATGTGTTGATAAATTCACCCGAAGCAAACATGTAGGTGTTTTAGGAACTATTGGAACCATTGCATCACAATCCTATTTAATTGAAATTAATAAATTTTTTCCTGAAATTTCAGTTGTCCAGGAAGCCTGCCCAATTTGGGTGCCCTTAGTTGAAACAGGCGAATATGACAGCCCGGGAGCCGATTTTTTTATTAAAAAGCATTTGGATAATATCATTAATAATGATCCTCTTATTGACACAATTATTTTAGGATGTACCCACTATCCCTTGTTAATTAAAAAAATCAGGAAATTCCTTCCAAGTAATATTCTGTTAATTTCTCAGGGTGAAATCGTATCCCAGAGCCTTGTGAATTATTTGGAACGGCATCCTGAAATAGAAAATAATTGCAGTAAAACCGGTAGATATAGTTTTTATTCAACCGACTCTGCAGAAATATTTAATAAAAATGCCTCAATTTTTTTCGATCGGCCTATAACTGCTGAACAGGTTAGAATGAGTTGAAGGATATTAGTCAGAGTTTAATATTTTAACTTTTTCTTGAACTAAAAGAAAATTTGTTACTATTCAGGTAGATAGGCTGAAGGCTATTAGACCAAAGAAATGCATTTTGCTTAAAATAATGTGCAAATTGATTTGGATTTAATAAATACCTAACTGTCTACAGTCTAATCAACCTAAAAATTTAATTATAATTTTATAACATTTCCTTTATAAAAATCCAAGATTTTTGTTTTGAAAATAAATTCATATTTAGCCTGTAAAAAATCAGATTTGGATTTAGTATAATCGTTTTTTGCCACATTGTAATCGACCGAATTAATTAAGCCGACATCGAATTTTTGTTGCACATATTTAAAATTTTCTTCATAAGCCGCTACTGATCGCTGACGTGATTTGTGATTCTGAAAAGCAGCCAGGGCATCGGCATAAGCCTGTTCAATATCCTTTCTTAAACCTATTTGATTCTGTTTCAACGCGAATTCAGCATCTAAAACATTAATCTTGGCATTGCTAACACGAGTCTGAATTTGCCATTTTGTAAAAATAGGAATGGATAGGTTCAGGGAAACCTGTTTATAAACATTGTTCTTTAATTGATCACCTATAGGATTTTTTTTGTAATTTACCGTTTCAATATTACCGTAAGGTCCAATAACTGGCAATCCATTGGATCCAATAACTGGTTTAGAAAGACTGTCATTAAAATCATATTGCGTATCGTAGTAACCTGTAAGTGTTAATTGAGGAAATCTCGACCCCCTTACAACAGCCAACTGACTTTTGGCGCTTAGTAACGAATACTCAGCGCCTTTAATTTCAGGCATGTTATTCAATGCTATTTTATATACAGAATCTGTATTATCAGAAAATGTTTCAGGAACATTTATTTCCTGCGGAATGTAAATTTCAAAATTTTTTAAGGTGTCGAGGTCTAATATTTGAGCCAAGGTTATGTACGATAAATTTAGCTTATTCTGAGCATCGGTAAGATTGGCCTCTTCCGAAGCAGCCTGAGCCTGAATTTCAAGTAAAGAACCTCTGGCCAAGTTTCCCACTTCCACAAGCTTCGAGGTTTTGTCAACCTGCATCTTTGTAACCTCTAATTGGCTCTGTGTAACATCCAGTAATTCTCTATTAAAAAGAATCTGGAGATATGCTGATGCTATTGCAAGAGAAATATCATTTTTCGCTTTTTCAAGATTTTCCCTTGTACTCAAAAAGTTATAAAACCTCATTTTAACAGTATAAATCTTTTGAAATCCGCTAAAAATAATAACATTACTTTGTAAACCAATATTACCTGAATTCAAAGTATTTGAAGCATATGAAAATGTTGAATAATTTGGAGCTCTTCCACTTCCGTAATTATGGGTTCCTGAAGCACTTAAATCGGGTAAAAAATCAATTTTAGATTGTGTCAAATTATTATTTGCCATATCAACCTGCAATGCCTGCCTTTTAATCTGAAGGTTATTTTGCAGTGCATAACCGATGCATTGTTCCAGTGTCCAGACTTTCTGGGCATTTATAATTCCGGAACTTTGGATAGAAATTAAAAGCAAAAGGGCTTTAACAAAACTTTTCATTTTATATTATTTTAAAATTAGAATTATTGTAACTCTTCAGGTTGATTAGACTGACGAAGACTTTTAGCATTTCCGCAATGTTGTATGTTCAAATGCCCTAAACTTAGTAAGTTTTCGTATGTTTCTTCCTGCAGACTTATAGTCAATAGCCTATCTACCTAATAAGTAAAAAATAATCTATTATTCATCATTAGTTGAAAATATAATTCTCATTTTTCTAAGGTTTCAAAAAATAAACTTCTAAAATACTAATATTATTATAAAAAGTATATTTTTTTCACCATAACTGTAGTTTAAACTTTTCAATAATAGGATAATCTTGGTAAAATTTGAATTGGGATTGATCAAAATTTTATATCTGCTGGTATACAAAATAGGTTATAATAATCGCCTTTCTTAAATGGGAAACCATTTATTTCATTATGGACTTACAATTAAATTCTTTATTTTTACAAATGAAGTACTCATTTCAAAGAATTTAATTTTTTTAATTATTGTCTTTAAGAAAAACCGAGCACATGAAAGAATATATTAATGTTTCAAATAATAAAGCGTATCAGTTACTGAATACTGGTGCTTTGGTGTTGATCAGCAGTGTCAGCAAAGAAGGCAAACACAATATTGCCCCGATTGCCTGGCAATGCCCGGTTGACTTTGATCCTGTAACAAGGTTATTGATCGTTTGCGACAAAGTTCATAAATCCTTAAAAAATATTGAAGAAACAAAGCAATTTGCTGTTTCAATTCCACATATAAGTCAATTAAAATTGGTCAAAGAATTGGGAAGTTGCTCAGGACATACCGTAAATAAACTACAGAAGTTTAACATTAATACATTCGAAACTGAAAAAATAAATTGTTTGGTACCAACTGATTGTATAGGTTATATCGAATGTAAATTATATAATATTATCATGGATGGTAGTGTTGGTTTGATTTTTGGTGAAGTCGTATTTTCAAAAGTAACAAAGGAGGCTTACCATGGACGTCTGCTGTCGGAATCTGAAGCTGGTAAAACAATTCACCATCTTACCAGTAAAGTTTTTATAACAACAAGTGATGAAATTTTGCAATAATATTCTTTACTGATGTTTTTGGATGAGTTTTCTTATTAAAAAACAGCCTGGGCTATTCGTCTTACGTTGTCCGAAATTCCATAAGTGTAAAAATGAACTGCCGGAACGCCACTTTTGATAAGCTCTTTCGCCTGTTTGGTCGACCAAACAATTCCAACTTCTTTTACTTCCTGGTTCGTTTGGCATTTTTCAAGTTCAGCATATAATTCCTGCGGCATTTCGCAACTGAAAATTTGTGGAACAAGTTTAATATCATTTAAAGTGGATAATGGTTTTATTCCTGGTACAATGGGCACTGTGATACCGATTGCCCTGCATTTCTTTTCAAATTCAAAAAATTTCTGATTATCAAAAAATAGTTGTGTGACAATGTAATCTGCACCTGCATCGACTTTTTCTTTAAGATGCTTTAAGTCAGTATCCATGTTAGGTGCTTCGACATGTTTTTCCGGATATCCTGCTACACCTACGCTAAAATTCGGAAAAACA
>Ga0265323_10000197_pt1 | contig 36190 bp, 24 predicted proteins | sample 41225metaG_FD_193580 | JGI IMG/M metagenome (GOLD analysis project Ga0265323, IMG submission 193580) | Rhizosphere microbial communities from Carex aquatilis grown in University of Washington, Seatle, WA, United States - 4-12-25 metaG | ecosystem: Host-associated > Plants > Roots > Rhizosphere...
TAGGTACTTTTGTTTCCTCGTTAGCAAATACTTTTAAAATATATATGCCCTCGAGTTTTAAAAGTATTAAGACACCACAATTATCTAAAGACAACTTTTTTGCAATAAATATTGAATTAAAAAAAATTTTACCCTTTTGCGATTTCTTTTTGCCAAATATTTATTTTGCTCCAAATACTAATTTTACAGGAATTTATCATCCAGCTGATTCGGTCGTGACATTTGAAATTACAGCCGATTATTTTCAAACAGGTAAAAACAAATTTGATAATCTTAAAATTAATGGTATTGCTCAGCATGACTCCATAGTATTTACTTTAAAAAGTAATAAATTCCTCTTAGGGGATCAGTTTAATCTTGATCAATTCGAAATAAATTCAACTGCCCATAACGATAGTTTATTTTCAATAATAAAATGGAAAAACAATGATTCCATTAAAAGTTCCAGTCAAATTTTATCGATGGTTAATTTCACTAAATCAAAGGAAAAAGAAAAGCCTATACTCAATATTAATGTATATCCTGCCAAAGTAATTTTACTTGATAGTTTATGGAAAATTTATGAAACCAAAATAACAATTGATTCATCAGGTATTGCTATTCCAAACCTAACCATTACGCAAAACAATCAAATATTTCATGCAAATGGCAAAATATCTCAGAATCCGGAAGATACACTTAACCTGAATTTTGTAAACTTTGACCTTCGAAATCTTAAACTATTAATAAAAAGCAAGAATATAAGTTTTGATGGTTTATTAAATGGAAAAGCTAACCTCGCAGATTTCTATCATAATCGAATTTTTAATGCCGACTTAAAAATAAACCGACTTTTTGTTAATTCCGAATTAGTAGGAAGTACTTCAATTAATGTATCATGGGACAATGAATTAAAACAAATCACTGCTAAAGCTGCGGCATATAAATCGGGGTCAAAAGTACTTTTTGCAAATGGTGGATATTTTCCCTCCTCAAAAAGTGTGAATTTTATTTTCGATGTAGATAAACTGGGATTAAAAATTTTCCAACCATTCATCAATAATGTTTTTACGCTTCAAAATGGCACAGAAACCGGTCGGCTGGTATTGACAGGAAATATTTATAAACCGTTACTCAATGGGATTGTTGAAATAAATAATGCCAAATTCATGATCAATTATCTAAAAACTAATTTTGGTTTTAGCACAAAATTAAATATCCAGGATAATAATTTTCTTTTTAATAATGTTAGTTTACTGGATAATAATAATAATGTCTGCACAGCAAATGGAAAGATCACCAACATATTTTTTAAAGATTTTTATCTTAACCTTAATTTAATTCTTGAAAATTTACAAGTATTAAATACTGTTTCAACCGATAACAGATCATATTACGGTAAAGCATTTGCAAGTGGAACTGTCCATATTACCGGACCTCCCCAAAATATTAATATTGATGTAATACAGGGCAAGACTGAAAAAAATACGGTTATTTATATTCCATTGGGAAGAACAGCCAATGTAACTGAAAATAATTTTCTGACCTTTTTAGAACATAAAACTACCCAGGTCCGGGATTCCTTTTTTATGCCCAAACAATATGAAGTGAATCTTTCAGGTTTGACACTGAACCTTGATTTAAATATTACACCTGATGCAGAAGTACAATTAATATTTGATCCAAAAGTCGGAGATATGTTAAGAAGTTCGGGGCAGGGAAATTTAAAAATTGAAATAAATACGTTGGGAAATTTTAACATGCGGGGAGATTATATTATTGAAAGCGGTGATTACTTTTTCACTTTAAAAAATCTTATTAATAAAAAATTCATTTTACAACCCGGAGGTTTAATATCCTGGAATGGAAATCCACTTGATGCCAATATCGATATAAAAGCACTGTATCATACAAAGGCTGCTCTTTCCAACTTAAGCCCTGTACTTATTGAGCACAAGACGCGTATCCCTATCGACTGCCAACTCTTTATAAAAGGAAAACTTTTAAATCCAGACATTACCTATGATATAAGTCTACCCAACTCCACAGAGGAAACCCAGAATATAATTAAGGATTATATTAACAACGAAGAAGCTTTAAGTTATCAGTTTTTAATGTTACTTGTTACCAATAATTTTATGCCTTCCCAAAATGCCAGCACGACAACCGAAATTATACCATCCTTTACAGGATCATCAATTGCAAGCGATCTTGCTACCACAACTTCTTACGAATTTTTATCGAGTCAGCTTAGTAACTGGATATCCCAGGTAAGCAAAGACTTCGATTTAGGTGTTACATACAAACCCGGTGAACAAAATATAACCAATAGTGAAGTAGAAGTAGCACTTTCTACCCAGCTTTTAAATGACCGGATAAGCATAAATGGTAATTTTGATGTTATTGGAAATACAAATAATCCAAAAAATAATACCAATAACCTGGTTGGTGACGTTAATGTAGATGTGAAACTTACTGATAACGGAAAATTTAAATTAAAAGCATACAATCATGTGAACGATCAGTTTTCTTATGAACAGGCACCATATACTCAGGGAGTTGGATTAACTTATCGGGAAGAATTTACTAATTTCGGCGAACTTGAAAAAAGATATCTTCAAAAATTATTTAAACCTAAGAATAAAAAACAATCATCTAAATCATCGGAAACTCAATTAAAAGACAAAAAATAACTTTTACATTTGTAATTATTAAATAAAAACAATAGCAATATGAACATGCTCACAATTCTGATGCAAATCAATGTCGCAGAAGTTGCTTCAAAGGCAGTTGAAGGAACCAAAATTGAATCTTCCATGTCATTGTGGGATTTGGTATTGAAAGGCGGATGGCTGATTGTGCCTATTGCACTGCTTGCTATAATTGCCGTTTATATTTTCTTCGACAGGTTTTTTGCAATCAGAAAAGCCGCCCGGTTTGAAAATAATTTTATCGATCGCATACGCGATTATATCCACGAAGGGAAAGTAGATGCTGCAATGAATTTATGTCACAGTACCGACAGACCGGTTGCCCGTATGATTGAAAAAGGAATAAAAAGACTCGGAAGGCCAATTAAGGAAATCGAAGATTCAATTGAAATTGTTGGAAAATTTGAAATTTATAACCTTGAAAAAAATCTGGTTATTCTTGGAGTTATTGCCGGAATAGCACCAATGTTTGGTTTTATTGGGACCATTGCCGGAGTTATTAAAATATTTTATAATATATCGCTTGCAGATAATATAAGTATTGGTTTAATAGCAGGCGGTTTGTACCAGAAAATGGTTTCCAGCGCTGCCGGCCTATTAGTAGGTATTGTAGCATATATTTTCTATCACTGGTTAAATGTTATGATTGAAAAAGTAGTTCATAAGCTCGAACTAAATGCTATGAACTTTATCGATTTACTTCAAGAACCTGTTAAGTCATGAACCTCAGGAACAAAAATAAATTCAGGGCAGAAATCAGCACTTCCTCGCTTAGCGATATTATGTTTTTTCTTATGCTTTTTTTCCTTATCACGAGTACCCTGATTAGCCCGGGTGTAATAAAACTAACATTGCCAAATTCAAAGTATCATCAAACGGTAAGAAAAACTGAAATTTCAATTTCAATAACCAAAGAACTAAAATACTATATCAATAACCAGGAGGTGGCATTTTCCAATCTTGAAAATGAATTAAGCAAGCAGATAAAGAATTTAGATAATGTTACTGTGGTTATCCGGTGCGATAGTAAAATACCTGTGCAGGAATTAGTGAACGTCCTTCAAATAGGGAATAAACTTAAAATTAAAATGATTTTGGCCACTAAGGCTCCCAATGCTTAAACTATGTATCTTGGAACCCGTCATAAAGTTTTTACTTTTTTTCGGACTGCAATAGTTTTTATAATTATTGTGCTGTTACTATTATGGGTTCACTTTCGGACTCCTATCCCACCCTACCCTGAAGGTGGTGGTGGTCCGGGTATGGGAATTGAGATAAATCTTGGAACAAGCGATGTTGGAATGGACAATAATCAACAACAGGCGCCGGTTGAAATGCCAGATTTTAAATCTTCGCCATCAACCCCATCAGGAGGTGAGAAAATTCTTACCCAGGATGAAGAAGAAACCGGAAGTATTGAACCTTCTGAAAAAAAAGAAATGCCACTAAAAGAACATAAGAAAAAGAATATTAAGAAAATAAAAGTTGAAACTCCTCCAAAAGAAATAAAAAATGAGGAAGTAAAAGAAGAACCCAAGATCAACCCTAATGCAATGTTCCCACCTAAAAAGAACAAGGGAAACGAGGGAATTACCGGCAAACCCGGAGACCAGGGTAACCAAAATGGTATTGCAGGTTCACCAATATATTCCGGAAACGGAAATGGCAGCGGGGGAGGCTCAGGAGGTGGAACAGGGACAGGAACAGGAACAGATAAAGGAAACGGAGTATCGTTCAGTCTGGAAGGCCGTAATGTTTTATATCTGCAAAAACCAGAGTACAATTACCAGTCTGCGGGAATTGTAGTCGTTGCAATTACGGTAGATAAAACCGGGACAGTAACCAATGCAGTCCCTGGTGCTAAAGGAGGTACAACTCTTGATGATTATCTTTTACAGGTTGCCCGAAAAGCAGCCTTACAATCCAAATTCACACCTAAACCGGACGCTTCAATTCAAAAAGGAACCATAACTTACCATTTTGTACTTCAGTAAATTTGTTTTGATTTCTTAAATTTTAATATTCAGAGTCTCCAATATAATCAAATTCTCTGTTTAATCAGTTTTTGTTTCAAAGTTGTAAGCAGGAGGTATTTCAAATCATTGTCAAGACAAAACATCCATAGTAAAGATTTATCAATAATCTTAACTTGCTTATATTAAAAAAACCACAATACCAATTGATGTTAACCAGATTTTTCTATTTTTGAAAACAGAAGATAATTTTATTCAAAGCCTTATGGAAAGGAGATATATTTTACCGGTTTTACTTGGGATCATAATTTTATATACCCTAATTGTTTATTCGCCTGTTATAAAAAATAATTTTTTAAACTGGGATGACAATGCTTTTATTGTGGATAATGAAGATATTAGAAATATTAATTTAGAAAATATTAAAAATTGGGTTTCCCAAAAATATAACGATAATTATTTGCCTCTGACAATTTTTTCCTATGCGGTCGATTACAAAATTGATGGTTTGGATGCCAGGGTTTTTGCATCAACTAATTTAATTATCCATTTGATAAACGCATGCCTTGTATTCTGGCTCATATTATTAATATTAAGATATATTGATAATAAGAACGAGGTAAGTTCTCATAATTCAAAAAATAATTCCTATTTAATTGCATTTATTGTTTCCCTGCTGTTTGCAATACATCCATTAAACGTTGAAGCTATAGCCTGGTTGTCAGAAAGGAAGAATTTATTGTATAGTTTTTTCTATCTGTTGTCAATAATATGTTATATCAGGTATATTAAAAAGAACAATTATTGGATTTTTATTTTATCAATCTTTCTGTTTTTATTGTCATTATTATCCAAAGGAGTAGCTGTTTCCCTTTCATTAAGTATTGTGGCCATAGATTTTCTTTTTTACCGAAAAATATTTTCCACAAAAGTAATCCTCGAAAAAATCCCCTATTTTTTGTTATCTGTAGTTTTTGGAATCATCACTTTCCAATCGACTAACAATGGGATTATTAAATCCGGCTTTCCTCTTTATGAAAGGTTTACGTGTGCTTCAAATGCATTTTTTCTATATTTATATAAATTATGTTTGCCCATAAACCTTTGTGCGTTTTATCCCTTTCCCAGAAAAGTTTTATTCCTGTATTGGATTTATTTTTTTATTATTGTTATAGCTTTTACTTTAATTATAGTATATAGAAAAAAAATATCGAGGGTCAAAATTTTTGCAATTTTATTCTATATTATTAATATCATCTTTCTAGTTCAATTGATACCATTCGGTTATTCAATTATAGCAGAAAGGTATATTTATATTTCTTCCATTGGATTTTTCCTTCTTTTTGCAATACTTCTTGTTAAATATATTCCACAGTATTTTCTATTTGCTTTTCTTATTGTGTTATTAGTTTTATTTGGGCACATAACACATGATAGGGTTAAAATTTGGAATAACAGCCTGCAATTTTGGGACGATGTTATTAAAAAATATCATAATGAATATATTCCCGAGGCTTGGAATAACAGAGGGACAGCAAAAGAAGGAAAAGGAGATTTGAAAGGTTCGTTGGAAGATTATATAATGGCAATAAAATTAAAACCTGATTATACAGTTGCATATTTCAATAAAGCTGAAGTCGAAAAGTCAATGGGCAACTATACTGCTTCTTTGAATGATTTTAATATGGCAATTAACATAAATCCGGTCTATCAGAAAGCTTACTTTGGAATGGCTGAGGTAAAAGAATTACAGGGCAATTACAACGGTGCGATAGATGATTTAAATCACACATTGAAAATTTCACATCTTTACAAAAACGCATATATTAAAATTGGAGAAATAAAAGAAAAATCAGAAGATTATATCGGTGCTAAAGAAACTTACCAAAAGGCTGTGAATATTATTCCTAATTTTAAGGAAGCCTATTATGCACTTGGGAATTTATATATAAAAAGAAAAAATTTTTCCAGGTCAATTGAAAATTTAAACATGGCAATAACCATCATGCCACAATTCAAAGAAGCTTATAATCTGAGAGGAATTGATAATTTTTATCTTAAAAAAACAAATGATGCCAAAAAAGATTTTACACAAGCAATTAAGTTAGATACAACTTTTTCCGAGGCTTATTATAACAGGGCAAACCTATATAAAATTCTTAATGAGAATGAAAATTCATTGAAAGATATAAACAAAGCTATTTTATTTAATCCAAAATATTTAAATGCTTACATTTTGCGTGCAAAACTTAGGATTAGAAAAAGGGATTATATCCATGCCATTGAAGATTGTAATGCAGTTATTAAATTGAACAAAAAAAATTTGACAGCAATTTCATTAAAAGCCCATACTTTGCAAATGGCTGGTAAAATTAACGATGCCATAATTGAATACAGCAGGGCAATTGTAATTGCGCCTGATAGCGTTGTGTATTATTATAAACGTGGAATTTTGGAGATCATGATAAATAATAAGGCTGCCGGGAAAGATGATTTATTGCAGGCAAAAAAAATGGGTTATGTTTTCACAGACGATGAAATTAAGAATTTCTTGAAGTAATAAATGAAATTTTATCAATAAAGTTTAAAATTAGATTGACTTTGAAAAATAAAAAAATGTTCAATTACATTGCATTTTTACGGGGAATTAATGTCAGCGGAAAAAAAGTGATTAAGATGGAAAACCTGAACCAGATATTTATATCATTAGGTTTTGTTGATATAAAAACTTTTATTCAAAGCGGTAATGTTGTTTTTAGTGCGAAAGAATCTGATCCTAATCTTCTTTCTGAAGTTATCGAGGAAAATCTTTTTATTAAACTTGGTTACAAGGTAACAGTTTTATTAAGGACAAAACAGGAAGTTGAAAATTTAATCAAACAAAATCCGTTTAAAAAATATGATAATTTAGGTAATGTAAAATATTATGTCACTTTTTTAAGAAAAAAGCCGGTAATGTTACCGGAATTGCCAATAATTTCACCAAATAAGGATATTGAAGTTTTCAAAATAAATAATCTTGACGCATTTTGTATAAGCCATTTCGTTAAAGGCAGGTTTGGTTTTCCGAATAATTATGTAGAAAAGGTACTTGGAATTCCGGCAACTACCCGAAACTGGACTACAGTTTGTAAAGTAATTAAGTAACATGGCTCTATTATTCCCCTCGTTATAATAAATATTTCTACAAAATTATAGTACAAAAAGAATATGAATTTGTAATAAACAATTAATAGTGTGACCTTATTTGTGAAATATTTGTTAAATAAAAAATATTTAGAAAGTTTGATTAATTAGGATAATCCTTTTAATTTATTTTTTCTATTTTTGACCCCACGAAAAAAATTTGTATTAAGTTATAGCAGCTAATTTAAAAAATTACTCATTTGAATAGGGGCTTTGAATTAATTTTTCGTCTTGGAATAGGGTATGTGCATAAATTAATTGTATTAACTAATAAATAATAATTACTAATTATAACTTGTTTTTTGAACTAATGAAATTTCACAGGGTGCATTTTTTAAAAATGTTATTTTTATGTTTATCCCTATTTTATTTTGTCAAAACATTTTCAAAACCAGATGATAATTTAAAAATAACAGGTACTTATAATGAAAGTTTTGTTGACTTTTTAAATGAAATTGGTAAGGCCAATAATATAATTTTTTATTTCCAGACAGATTGGTTTAAATCAAAAATTGTAAATAAAACCTTTGAAAATACTTCATTAACAACAATTTTGGAGGATTTGCTCCACGACTTACCTTATAAATTTTATTTTATCCAATCGAATATAATTGTTTTTCTGCCAAAAGATGATGTATTAAATATTCTTGGAAAATCTTCATTCCAAACAACCGAATCAGATAATAATATACAGGTTATTGGTAACCTCGAAGATATTGGTAAAGTAAAACGGCCAGAAATTAAGGGAAAAATTATTGATGGTAAAACCAACGAACCTGTTATTGGTGCAACAATTTTAGTACAGAATACTACTTTAGGAAGTGCTACTGATGTAAAAGGTAACTATTCCCTAACTCTGACGCCTGGAGTCTACAATCTTGTTATTTCGAGCATTGGGTATGAATCCAAAACTTTTACTGTAAAACTTATTGGAAATGGCAATTTAAATATTGAGCTTTTCGATCAATCCATAAAATTAGATGAAGTAATTGTTTCAGCCCAAAAGGCAGATAAAAATGTAAAAAGCAATCAAATGAGCCTGATAGAGCTGGACAAGAAAACATTAAAACAACTTCCTTCACTATTTGGCGAAAAAGATGTTATAAAAAGCCTTACCATGATGCCCGGGGTAAGTTCAGTGGGTGAATTTGGTTCGGGTATTAATGTGCGGGGCGGGAGCAGTGATCAAAATTTATTTTTAATGGAAGGGGCACCTATTTTCAATTCAGCACATGTTTTTGGGCTAATGTCAGTAGTAAATCCTGATGCCGTAAATAGTGTTTCTCTTTACAAAGGGTATATTCCCCAAAATTATGGCGAAAGGGTATCTTCGGTTATGGATATTCAATTAAAAGAAGGAAACTTTAAAGAAGAACATGCTAATGGAGGCCTTGGAATCCTGGATAGCCGTTTATTGCTTGAGGCTCCAATAATTAAAGACAAAGCTTCAATTATTATCAGTGCAAGATCAACCATGTCCGATTTGATTTTTAAAAAGTTTTTTAACTTCGATCTGCTTCAAAAGCTTCCGGATGTTGATCTTCGTAATAGTTCGGCCCAATTTTATGATATTAATTCTACAATAAGTGTGCTCGCCGATTCTAAAAATAAAATTACACTTTTTGGTTATATGAGTAAAGATATGTTCAAATATTCCGATCAGTTAAAGTATGCTTATACAAATTATATTGGCAGCCTTTCCTGGGACCATAAATTTACGAATGAGTTTAATTCTAAGTTTACGTATTCATCAAGCAATTACGACATCAATAAAGACGCTATTGACACAAAGTTCGAAAAAAACAGGGTAAATACCGGAATTCATTATAATGGCCTGAAATTTGATTTTAATTATAACCCGTTTGTCGAACACACAATAAACTTCGGGGCACAAATTATCTATTACTCAAATAACCCTGGAATTCAAACTCCACTTGACACAGTTTCTTCCGTTCCTGTAAAAAAATTACAAAATGAACAGGCACTGGAATCAGCCCTTTTTTTAGGTGATAAATATGACATAACTGAAAAAATAACATTGCAGGCAGGAATACGGGCTTCGGCTTATGCTTTTCTTGGCCCTTATACACTTAATATTTACCAGTCCGGCGTTCCAAGGGCCGATACAATAAGCACAAAAAAATATACCGGAGGAATTATTAAAACATATTATAATTTAGAACCAAGGATTGCCCTTAAGTTTTTATTGGCCGAAACAAATTCAATAAAATTAAGTTATAACCGGAATGTGCAATACCTTAATCTTGTTTCCTATACTTCTATTCCGACCCCGGATGATGTTTGGAAATTAAGCAGTCCATATATACTACCAACGAAATGCAATCAATTCGCACTCGGGTTTTTTCAAAACTTTAAAAAAAATGTTTACGAAACCTCGGTTGAATTTTATTACAAAAGCCTTTCAAACCTTATTGAATATAAAAATGGTGTTAACATTAGTATGAATGATATGCTTGAAGCAGGGTTGATGGATGCTAAAGGCACCAATTACGGATTTGAAGTATTGGTTAAAAAAAACAAAGGAGAAGTTGATGGTTGGGTCAGCTATACTTATTCCCGGTCGTTCAAACAAACATCAGGTACATTCGTTGATGAACAAATTAATAATAATCAAAAATATCCGTCTGCTTATGATCGGCCACATAATTTGACATTAATGGGCACTTATCATTACAACAGGCGCATTCGTCTTGCATTTACTTATAATTACGCATCGGGGCGGCCGGTTACTTTACCAGAACAAGTTTTCACACTTTATGGACCGCAATATGGACAACAATCTGGACAACAATCTGGACAACAATATGTGCAATATTCCGATAGGAACAAATACAGATTGCCAGATTATAAAAGGCTTGACCTATCAGTAAGTTTAGATGAAACCCTGTATAGAAAAAGAAAATGGAAGGGAAGTTGGACACTTTCTGTTATCAATGTTTTATCAGATGAAAATATTTATTCAGTAATTTATAAAGAAGTTTCAGTTCATAATTCAGCGCTATTTAAACTTTTAATCATTAACCAGCCATTACCAACATTAACTTATAATTTTATTTTCTAATAAAATGAAAGCGTTAAAATATATAAGTATCGTTTTAATTTTCCTTTTATCGTGTGAAAAACCTTATGACGATCCGCCAATTCAAACTACAGGTACTGTATTGGTTATAGAAGGGCTTATAACGAATGATGAACCACCATATTCGGTTAAATTAACACAATCGGTACCATATAATAAAACCAGTCAGGAACCAACATTAGTAAAGTCTGCATTAATAAATATAACAGATAATACTGGGAAAATTGAGAATCTTATTGAAAAACCTGCCGGGACCTATAACACTTCGGCCACCGGTATGAGGGGCATTATTGGCAGGAGCTATAAAATAAAAGTAAAATTAACTGACAATAGTATTTATGAATCAGATTTTATTCCACTAAACCCTTCCCCAAAAATTGATTCCGTTTATGCCGAAATAGGCCAGGTACAATCAATTTCGCAAGAAAATGGAACTACAGTTGTAAATACTCAATTGGGATTGAATGTTTATATTGATGCAACCCCCTATCCCGATTTGGATTATTATTATAAATTCAAAACATCTATTGTACAGGAAGTACAACAAACCTTCTATCCATTTGGTAAAGCTGCCAGTGCCTCCGGCCCTCCACCAAGTTATATTATATATTCATGGGGTATTGGAGATTTAGATATAAAAAAGGATTTAAAGGCCAATACAGTTCAAAACCTTTCCCAAATAAAAAAGTTTTTTATAGGATTTATCCCTGAATACTTTTCTACTGCGAGCGATACAATGCACGATGCACCAATTTGGGATGGAGCCATCACAACGGCTGAAATTTATTCTGTTCCTAAAATGATTTACGAAATATTTACCCAGGAAAACGCACAAACCAAACCATCAAATTCAATTTTCGATCCGATTCCAACTCAATTAGGGACGAATATTAAGTGCACAAGCGATCCTTCAAAAAATGTGTTAGGCTATTTTGCGGCTGCCTCGGTGGCGCGTATATATCATCATTTTTGCTGGGTGCATCCAAACAAACATATTTCTTCCAAGGATCTCGATTCAATTCCAAAAGTATTTGAACCTGCAACACCACCAGATTCAACTGGTCCTCCTAATTTTTGGGTTTTTCCAAATTGATCGGTGATTACTTTTAAATTAAATTAAAATGATACTTAAAATAAAAATAAAAAATTTAAATCGGTTAAAAACCCTTGTTTTAATTTCCTTTTTTTGTTTTGCATTTTCTGTTCTCGATATTTTTAGGTCTTCCGCTTCAAGTATGAATTCAGATAATCCTGTCGATTGTTTTTATTCTGGTGTCCAGAAAATATTTTTGCATTTAAATAAAGATGTTTATGTTACCGGTGAAGAAGTTTTATTTAAAGGATATTTAGTAAATGCAGCAAATATACCAGACACCATTTGCAAAGTGGTTTACGTGGAGATAGAAAACTCAGGTAATCAGAAAATAACAGGCTTTGCTATCGACCTCTTCAATGGGGTTTGTAATAGTTACTTTACATTGCCCGATACTCTCGCAACAGGTTATTATTATGTACGTGCTTTTACAAATCAAATGCGTAATTTTAATCATGACTATTATTTCTCTGCTAAGATTCTTGTTGCCAACCAGGCTGATGACAAACTTGAAAAATTAATTTCCGATAACTACCATAATATCGATTCGGCAAAAGTCTTATTTTATACACAAAATGATAACCTGCTTGAAGGGATAGAAAATAATATTTTATTTAAAATTACCGATTTCTCTGAAGATTGGGACAGGCAACCTGTTGAAATTATAACTGATTCCGGGAAAATTATTGCTTCTATTGTTCCAAATAACAAAGGAATAGGCGATTTTAGCTTTGTTCCGGAAAAAGATAAAAATTATTTTGCATTTTGGAATAAAAAGAAATTTAGCTTACCACCCAAGATAAAAGATGGATTCATTATCCAAACTCAACAAATAGAAGAAAACAGAATAAATGTTATAATTAAGAGTGGTACACATGAATTATCGGACCTTCTAATTTTCAAGGCTTATAATAATAGTAAATGTATTTTTGAAAAAGAATTTACTATGTCTAACGGGGCCGCATCATTTAGTTTACCTGCTGAAAAAACAAAGCAAGGTTTTAGTATTTTTGCATTATTCAATTCAGCACAGGAGCTTATTTGTAAAAAAGTATATTTTGTTCCTGATAATTCAGAATTAATAAAAATAAATTGTAATAAAGCGGAATTCCAGCCAAGAGAAAAGGTAATTCTAGAAATAAATTTAAAAAATAAAGAATTAATTAATCAGCGTTTAAACTTATCGGTTAACATTTCTCAAAAGGGTTATTCCGGAACTAAAAATAATTTAAATTCAATTAATACCTATTTGAGTCTATTCTCCATTTTAGGTAAAAAGAATTCCGGGTTATTGGAATCTGACTCTATTTCGGAAGAACAAATAAATAAAGTCCTACCGGTATTAAATTTTCCAATACCTTTTTCAAAATCCATTTGTCAGTTCCTGCCTGAAAACAAAGGATTTATTATTTCCGGTAAGGTGCTAAATAAATCTAATATCAGGGTTCAGGGTGTATTTGTTTTTTTGTCCGTGGCCGATTCTTTTGCCAGCTTAAAATATTGCATTTCCGATTCAGCAGGTAAGTTTTTTTTCAGGCTAAATAGGTTCTACGATAATAAAAACCTTATTTTCCAGGCAAAAGGTTCCAACAATGAACCTCTAAAAATTGAAATTGAAGATAAATTTAATGGAGAATTACCTCAACATATAGGGTTTGAATACATTCCATTGGAATTAAAAAATTACTTAAAATATTCTCAAAATATTGCACTAACGAACAAAATCTATAAACCAGGTTTATTATCCCTGTTATCAGAAAACCAGTTAGATTTAAGTTTTTATAATTGCCATTTTTATGGCATCCCCGATGTAACCATCTATCTTTCAGATTATGATGAACTGGAAGATTTTAAAGAAATAGTCAGGAATATACTTCCCGGCGTTTATTATAACCGATCAGAAAAAAGGGTAAGGGTCATTGATCAGGGAACACAAACACTTTGGCCAAACGAAGCTTTGGTTTTATTAAATAATATTCCATTCCCCGACCCTGCATTTGTTGCAAAATTAGGTTCAAAGCAAATTAAAAAAATTGACTTGAAGAAAAATCATGTAATTTATGGCGATATTGATTTATATGGAATATTGTCCATTACCACCAATCAGAAAAATGTTTATGCTTTAAATGCAGCTTTAGCAAATTTAACTTTTCCGAATGTTTTCAGGAATATTCCGGTTATTTTAAGTGGTATTGATTATGGGGAACAAAATAATTTATCCAAAAAAGTACCCGATTTGCGCCAGACATTATATTGGAACCCGGAACTTAAACTCTCAAAAGATGGTAAAGCTGTAATTGAATTTTATACATCGGACTTAAAAGGCAATTATTCAGTCGAAATTGAAGGCATCACTTCAACTGGTATTCCAGTTTTTGCAAATACTTCGATTGAAGTAAAATAAATAAAAATTATTAATTTATGAAACATTTCATTTTCATTATAATTTTCAATTTGGGTTTTTGCATAGCACATTCCCAGGACAAATCATGCAGGTGTAATTATTATAATGTCAGCGAAGCAACACTGGAGGATAAACTCACAGGTATTACAATTGCACATGAAAATCTTAAACTTCCCCAAGGGGAAATATACAGTCTCTGGAGCCATGGCGATATTTTCCTGAACAATGGCGAAATTATTACCAACCGTTTGATGAGGTACGATGGATTGTCTGACCAGTTGGTTGTAAGTTCAGTAAACGAAAATGTTCAGCTTGTAATCGAGAAAAATACAATTAAAGGTTTTGATATCAATTTGTTAAATTCTGATATGATTTTACATTATAAAAAAATAAAAATCAGAGATATTTATTCAACAGAATATCATGACGCTTATCTTCATGTTTTGGTTTCCGGAAAGACTTCATTATACGCTTATAGAAGAATTCAACATGTAGGTTCGACTTTTGATCTCGAAACATATTATAGTTATGTCATTATTAAAGATGATGGTTCTATCTACCACTTTGCAAATTTTTCAAGAAGATATATTGCAGGGCTTTTCCCTGAAAAGAAAGAAATTTTTAAACCACAATTACGCAAACAGCGCAATCGCGTTCGTGATGAAGAACATTTGATAAAAGCAATTGAATTGTACAATTCGCTTTAATAAGATTACAGGTTTAGTCATTTTAATTTTTCTAATTTTTATTTTGTATAGCCGGGTTTAAATTTTTATCTATAAAAAATTCAGTTAACACTCAAATTATCCCTTAAGAAGATTTCTGGTTAATTTAATATTGACCTTCCATTGTTTTATTTTTAAATGAACCATCCAATTTTAATAAATATTATATGTAAAATTAGTCCAAGCATAAAAAACAGACTAAACCTGCGGTTGTAAACAAAGGCAAATCTGACAAGATATAAAGGCCACACATTTTGATTGTAATTTTCCGGTCGTGTTTCCGGTCGTTTTTTTGAATACGGCTTAATCGTTGAAATTAAAGTAGGTATAGCAAAAAGAATTAGTAATACAGGAAAGGTAAGTGTTTTGTTTAATACGAGAATTATAAATATAATATATTGTATAATCCACAAGGTAATAACACTAAATCTTGAAACTTTTTCCCCAATTATTACAGGAAGGGTGTGAACACCTTTTTCCTTATCCTGTTGAAGTTTATCAATATGTTTTCCGAAAATTACACTTGCAGGGCCAATTGCGTAAACGGCTCCAAGAGCTGCCACTTCCCAACTCCAATGATTATTAGCGGCTACATAAAAAGTACCACCAATCATTAACGGACCCCAAACCAAAATTACCGAGGGTTCCCCTAATCCCAAATGCTTCAATGGCCAGGTATAAAATAAAAGAAAAAACAGGCCAGATACCATAAGCAGGAATGTAAGCTGGGTTCCGCTTACAATCAGGTATATGCCGCAAAATATCGCAACCAATAAAGTTGTAAGTGTATAAACAGCAAATACTTTAGGTGACACAAACTGATGTTCCAATAATTGTGGTCCATATAACGCACGAAAATAATTTTCTTTATCTATACCTTTTCGATGATCGATCCAATCGTTGATAAGGTTATTGGATGCATGGGCAAAATTAAGACCGAGAAAACATATTATAAAATTAACCAGGTTGAATGACCCATAAGCAAATGCCAATAATCCTCCAATGGCGCATGAGATTGAAGTCATAATAAATACGGATGCACGGGTTGCAACAAGCCATTTAGAAACGATGTCCATTCCTGTCCATTCTTCTTTTGAAACTCTCGGAACTGTCTTCAGGGCTTTGACCCAAAATGCAATATTTGCTTTCATATAAAAAAAATTAAAGTTTTTAATAAATTAATTAAAGATTAACATGTCTTTCGGCGTGATAGGATGATCTCACCAAGGCTCCGCTCTCAATATATCGAAAACCTTTTTCTAATCCCGTTTCTTTATATTTTTCAAAAATCTCCGGAGTCACGTATTCAACCAGTCTTGTATGAAGTTCGGATGGTGGCAGGTACTGGCCAATGGTAAGAATTTTCACTCCCGCTAACAATAAATCATCCATGGCCTGGTCTACTTCTTCTTCCCGTTCCCCTAAACCAAGCATAAAACCTGACTTTGTTTTTACACCTTGTAATGACAGGTACTTCAACATTTCAAGGCTTCCACTGTAAGTAGCCAAACTCCTGATTTTGGGACTGATTCTTTCGACAGTCTCAATATTATGCGAAATTACTTCCGGTTTTTCATCAATTATTTTATGAAGCAGTTTTAAATCCCGTCTGAAATCGGGGATTAAAACTTCCATTGTTGTACCCGGATTTAGTTTTTTAACTATGCGGATTGTCATTGCCCAAAAAGAAATTCCCCCATCATCAATGTCATCCCGTGCAACAGATGTAATTACACAATGTTTCAGATTTAATGCTTTTATTGTTTCTGCCAGATGAATGGGTTCTTCCCAATCCACATTTGCAGGAATGGCTGTTTTTACGTAGCAGAACCGGCAATTGCGTGTGCAGGAGTTACCCAAAATCATAAAAGTTGCTGTTCCGGCATTCCAGCATTCACCTTTATTCGGACAGTTTCCACTTGTGCAAATAGTGTTGAGTTTATTTTTCTCAATCAGATTTTTAATACGTGAATAATTTTCTCCTTTTGGTAAAGGAACTTTCATCCATTTTGGTAATCGTTGTATGGTTGTGTCTGCAGTCATTATTAAAAATAATTAAATCACGACCTTAATTTAAAAGTCAAATTGAAATTAACTGACAAACAATTTTCAACAAAATTCAATGTTAATTGTAATTTAATAATCATATTATTTTCTATCCAATATCAGGGAACATATTTCGAAAGATATTGTTTAAGCAAATCGAATGAATTGTATTTTTTATAAAAAATTATAATAAATGATAAAGTATAATGAATTAGTCATTTCAGCCGAAAAGCTTCATATTGTTGAAAATATAAGGAATATTACAGACTCTGCTTATGTTTTACGGTTAAAGAGAAAAGATATTTCGTTTCGGGCAGGAAACTACATTGTTCTTGGAATTAAGAATAATACGCTTAGAAGGGAATATTCGATTTACAGTTGTGAAAAAGATGATTATTTAGAAGTATTAATAAAAGAATTGCCGGAAGGAGACGTTTCAAAACAACTAAAGAAATTACAACCTGGCGATATTATTCATGTAGAAGGCCCATTTGGTTATTTTAATTTATCAGAAAAAAATTTGCATGCAAAAAAGCACCTGTTTATTGCAAGCGGAACAGGTATTTCGCCATTTCATAGTTTTGTCCGTTCTTATCCGGAAATAGATTATACTATTTTACATGGTGTAAGGTATTCGGATGAAGCTTATGATTTTAAAGAATATGAACCGTCCAGATACATTCTTTGTACTTCGGGTGACTCCACTGGAACTTTTCATGGAAGGGTAACCCAATATCTTAAAGAAAATCCTGTAAATCCTGATATAATTATTTATTTATGCGGAAACAGTAATATGATTTTTGAAGCATACGATATTTTAAAAAACCAGGGAGTTCCTTTAGAAAAAATTCACACAGAAGTTTACTTCTAAATCCCAAATTAAACTATAATTTTTATTTAGTTAAGGCTACCAAATTATTATTTCCAAAGGTCAAAAAATATAAACCATGTTCACCGAACTTTATAAATAATTGATAAGCCAGGAAAAAATTATAACAATTATAGGTATTATAGCAAATTTAGTGCGATAAAATGTCATATTGAAGAATTAGAAAAATCAATCTGAATTAATCGGAGATGAATTCAAAAAATTATTTACAATATTCCAATCTGAATTTTCCTTGTTGGCTTATAACTTAATGAAGTGTTATAGCATCTTGCTCATTTTCCGTTTTACCTCTTTAAATATTACCTTCAGGAAATGGAAAACTTCGTAAAGATTTATATTCATTAAAAAAAGTAAATTTCGAGACAATAAAATTAAGTCCTAACATTAATTTTAAATAATTACTTTTTTTTGAAAATAGGGTTATATTTATCAAAAATTGTAGTTATAAATAATACCTAAAAATTAATTATGGCTTTAATTGTTCCTATGAATATGTTATATCTCAGTTAAAACAAAATAAAAATATGATGAAAACAAAACTAATTGTAATTTTTATAATGGTATCTTCAATTACAATAAATGCGCAAAAATGGACCAACTTCCCTTTGCTCAATACTTCTTTATGTAATAACTATGTCTACGCCATAGCCATAGATGCTCAGGGAAATAAATGGTTTGGGACCAGGGGCGGTGTATCCGAGTTTAATGGCTTATGGACAACTTACACGAGAACCGGTGGATTAGCAAGTGATACAGTTTATTCTATTGCTATCGATTACTTAGGTAACAAGTGGTTTGGGACTAAAAATGGGGTATCGAAATATGATGGGTCAAATTGGACAAATTATACAACTGCCAATGGATTGTCAAGTGATACTATTTATTCCATTGCCATAGATGGCCAGGGAATTAAATGGGTTGCGACTAAAAACGGGGTATCAAAATTCGATGACAAGAATTGGACAAACTATACCAATAATGGAATTGCCAAGGGCGTCTATTGTATTGCCATTGATTCCATGGGTAATAAGTGGGTCGGGACCAAAAACGGTGTTTCAGTATTTGATGGCTTCAACTGGACAAAGTATAACAAAGCCGACGGATTAGCTAGTGATACGGTTTATTCCATTGCCATAGATAAATCAGGCTATAAATGGTTCGGGACCAAAAACGGTGTAACTAAATTCGATGACACCGATTGGACTACTTATAATGATACAACAGGTTTAGCAAATAATTATGTCTTTACAATTGTTGTAGATACACTAAATAATAAATGGTTTGGAACTGATGGTGGTGTATCGGAATTGGTTGACACTGTTTGGAGCTCCATTAGGGCATCAAACTATGGATTGGCAAATGATTCTATAACTTCCATAGCTATTGAATTAAATGGTGATATGTGGTTTGGATATCAGAGAGAAGGGATTTCAAAATTTGATAGCAGAAAATGGGTTACTTATAAGGTCGACAGAAGGGTCAATTCTGTTGCCATAGACGGTCAGGGAAATAAATGGTTTGGAACTTATAATGGTTTATCGAAATACGATGATTCATATATGACCCCTTTCAATACGACCAACGGTTTAATTAATAATATCGTAAACTGTATTTCCATCGATGCACAAGATAATAAGTGGTTGGGTACAATTGGCGGGGTATCGGAATTTGATGGTACAAATTGGACAACCTATACTAAGACCAATGGTTTGGTTAATAATGATGTTCTCACTATAGCAATCGATTCCCAGGGAAATAAATGGTTTGGAACCAATGGAAGCGGTGTGTCAAAATTTGATGGCATTAATTGGACTACCTATAATTATGAGAGTGGATTGGCCGATAATTTGGTCTTGTCCATTTCAATAAATAGCCAGGGTATAATATGGTTTGGAACTTATAATGGGGTATCGGAATTTGATGGCTCAAATTGGCAGAACTTTATTCCACCCAATAGTGGATTGCCTTATTATCAAGTCAATTCCATAGCTATAGATGCTAAGGGCAATATATGGCTTGGCACTGATGGTGCCGGAGTATCCAAATTTGACGGCACAAATTGGAATACATTCAACACAACCAACAGTCATATAATTGATAATACTGTCAAAGCAATAACAATTGATGCGGTGGGTAATTTGTGGTTTGGAACTCAAAATGGAGCTTCGAAATTTGATGGCAAGAATTGGTTTAATTACAATTCAAAAAATGGTTTGATTAACAGCAATGTCACTTCATTAGCCATTGATGGCTCGGGTAATATTTGGTTTGGGACTTTGGGAGGTGTTTCGGTATTTGGAAATTTTATTGCCGGCATAAGTAATCCTAAAACAGAATATCAAAGGGGTGTTAGCATTTATCCAAACCCTTCAAATTACGAAACAACGGTTTTGTTTCCCAAACCTGATACATACTCGTTGATTATTACCGATATGGCTGGTAAAATAATAAATCAATTCACTGGAATGACCGGGGAAAAAACAATTATCAGAACAGAGGACATGAAACCAGGTATTTATTTGCTACTATTAAAAAGCATCAAAAACGGCAATACTTATAATGGTAAGATTGTTGTTCCAAAATAAGTAAAATATTAACCGGGCTTTTTATTGGTCAGATGTAATTTCTGAAATTATCAAAAAAAAAGAAATGAAAAGGAATTTGACTTTTCATTTTTAAGGTTTTCGAAAAAATAAATTGCAACAGAATTGATTATTGGAAGTATTCTAACTTTTCCACATTCAATCCTGATTTTTGCAAATAATTAAATGTTTCGTCAGGTTTGGCGGTAAAACCAAGCAGGTAACCTCCCCCACCCGATCCGCATAATTTCAGGTAATATAAATCTTTTTCAATTCCATACTGAACTATCTTTATTAAATTTTCGGGAAATAAGTTTCTGAATAATTCAATTTGAAATTTCACTAATTCTTTCAGGGCAGGGATAAAATTATCCGATTTGTAATTAATAAAATTTTCAATTGTACTATTGACAATTGGAATATACTGAAGTTCAATTTTTTTGCGAAATGAAAGATCCGTTTTTAATTTATTTTGAAATTCAGCCACAGACCCAAGGGTTCCGGCACGCCGATTTGTATCGATGAAGAATATTCCTAAATGTTTTTTTATATTTTCAAATTGCAGTTCAATAGTTTTTATTTCGTTTGGTACAAAAATTATTGATTTATTTACAAAGCTTACCAATGGATCGGTTCCCGAACTTTTTCCATGAAAAAATGATTCCATCCCTGCAAAAATATTTTTAAGCTGATTTAAATTATAATTTTTAGGGTGCAGCACAAAATTAGAAAACACCTGCGCAGTCAATGCGCCTGAACTTCCTAAACCATATTGCTCCGGGATATCCGATTTGAAATATAACATTTTATGTATATCTGCTTCGAAAGTTTTAAAATCAAATACACACAAATGAGGGGATTTTCTCTTCAAAGCTTTTAAATAAGCATAAAATTTTTGAATTATTTCATTTGATTTTATAATCTCCGGATTGTCTGAATCATGTTTGTTCGCATAAACCAATTGACCAGAATACTTTGAAAATGGAATTGCAAGCGCATTGGAATGAACCAGTACAGAATATTCACCAAATAATAAAATTTTTGAGGGTGAAACATTTTTATTAATAATCATTTATTCTAAAGGTTTTAATTCAACGGGACCATTTCCAACACAATCATCAATCCATTTGTGGTTTTCACAAAATGGGTTAAGTTCAATTTCAATAAATGTTTTTATTTTATTCTTTATTTTCCTGCTATACAAAATATGAACATTTGGGCCGGCATCGAGGGTAAAACATATTGGCAAACCATTAATTTCCCTGAATTTTCGTACTTTGTCCAAAATAATAATTGTATTTGGTTCCATTAATATGTGCCAGGGTTGCGACATAAAAATCATACCATGAAGGGCCATAGCTTCGTTTTCAACAATTCTGCCAAAGCCATTCTCATCGCCTTTTTTCAGGTAATCCAAAAGAACCCCGAAATTTCTTCCAGCCTCATTATATTTGGTTTTATTATAGGGATTGGTTTCCATTAAACGATGACCTTCAGAACTTAATAGTTTTTTTTGATTTGAACTAACAATAAGTACTGAATCACAATAATCGGTAAAAACTTTATGAATATTATCCATAATCGGAGTTGCATATTCATCTGAAGAATCGTGAATAAGATTTGTCAATCCCCAACTTACAAATCCACCATAAACAGAACGTGTCGCGCTTCCAGATCCCAAACGGGCAATAAATGATGCTTTTTTATAGAAATCATAATCATTCATTGGAGAATCTGATAATTTCCTTTCAACAGAGCAAAGACATAATGCCAATGAACTCATAAAAGATGCCGATGAGGAAATACCTGATGAATGAGGAAAATTGTTCTGACTTTTTATCGAAATATCATTTGAACTTAAGAATGTGAAAAATTCTTTTAAAGAATGAATAAAATTTTTGATGCGGCTTTCAAAAACTAAATTAGGCTGATCCTCAAAAGTAAAATGAATAGCTGGATTTTCTGGTTCTTTTGCAGGATTGATTTCCACTGTTGTTTCAGTAATTGAATGGTTGAGGGTCATGCTCAGCGAAGGATTGTTTGGAAGTTGATTATCATGCTTTCCCCAATATTTTATTAAAGCAATATTTGCAGGGCTTCTCCATGTTACCGATATCGATTTATCCATAATTTGAAAAAATTAAAGAATTGATTTTATTGATTGTTACCCCAACCTTGCTATTTTCTTAAATGGTATAATCACGTTGTATCCCTTTTCCCTGAAATAACTATGGACAAATCTCCGGCTTAATTCCGAGGCAACCAGCACAAAGTCCCCTCCCCATGCTCCAAGAGACTTTATTTCTCCCGGAAAATCCTTAAACAATTTTTCTTTAACAGGTTGTAACTTCAATACCTCCGACATAATTTTTTCGTGTTCAAAAATTAATGTCATAAAATCATTAATTGTTTCTGAATGAACAATTCTATTTGTAATTCCCGAAATTTTTTCAATAAAATTGATATTTTTTTTCCCTGACGAACAATAATCCTCTATACTTTGGTCCGTATTTTTTTTATGATTGAGATAAACCAGGAACAAATTATCTTTAAAAGGAGGATTGAAATTGGTTTCAAAAAATTCAGGCTGCTTATTTTTCCAGGAATATAGAATAGGTTTCCTGGAACGGGCACAGGCGATATCATAACCCGATCCATTGGAAATTAAGGAATTCAGCTCGAAAGGATCGACCCTGGCCCAATCTGAAATGTTAGAAATAAAGGTTGAACTGCTTCCTAAGCCCCAGTTCCTGTCGAAACCGCAATGGTTACTTATATTCCATGACTGACAACTGTCAAGAAAAGATGAATTCAACTTCCTGGCAGCATTCAGGCATTTTACCAGGTTATCGGCAACCGGTAAATTGTTAGTTTCAATGATTTGAAATGATTTTGCCGACACAATTGCAGTAAACCATAACCCATTTATATCAGTTGCCTCCCAGGATAATTTTGAACCATTTAATTTTCGTTCCGATATGCTCATTCTTTGTCCCAATTTTAAAGGAACAGCCAATGACAATGCTCCGTCTAAAACCGCATATTCACCGGTAATAATTAGTTTTCCGTTTGATCGATATATTTCCTGTCGGTTCATAAAGATTGCAGACGCAATAAACTTAAGTATTCCGAAGCAGCATTAAAGGATATTTCTTTATCTGCAAAGTATCCGACTGCCTGCTTAACTTCATTTTCATTTGCCTGAAGATGAACTAAAATCTGTGACAAATGCATTTTCATATGTCCTTTCTGAATCCCTTTTGTTATTAATGCGGTGATGGCAGCAAAATGATTAGCCATACCAACGGCTGCTGCAATTTCCATTAAACCTGCAGCAGATGGATTGTTTAAGATTTCTAAGGAAAAACCTGCTATAGGATGTACCCTGGTCGTACCGCCAACTGTTCCAATTGCCATGGGGACTTTTAAAATAAACCTAAAATCGGTTGCGCTATTTTCGCAACAGGAAAGTGAAGTATATTGACCTGTTCGCGAAGCATAGGCATGACCGCAAGCTTCCACCGCCCTGAAATCGTTACCGGTTGCAATTAGCACAGCATCGATTCCGTTAAAAATACCTTTATTGTGTGTGACTGCACGATAAACATCCATTTGTGCAATTTGAACTGCTGTTTCAAATTTTTTAATATAATTTTCCAGACTTAAACCTCCGGTCATTGGTAATAATTCAGTCTTATTACATTCAACGGCACATTCAACAATACATTCCGGGGTATAATTCGATAAAATCGACATTATTATTTCGCAAAAGGTTTCTTCACCGGAAAAATTATTATTAATAAAATCGACCAAAGCTTTCGACATTTGTTCGAGGCAAGAATTTATGAAATTGGCCCCCATTGCATCGGCTGTATTAAAATCTACCTTTATCTGATAATAATCGATTATTTTATCCGCAAAACTTATAATTTCGATATTCCCTAATCCTCCGCCTCTCGAATACATACGCTGTGTCAAATGCCTGACACTGGTTACAAGATGAATTTTTAAACGGTCATCATTTTCTATTAATTTGTCATAAGAACCTTTCCAGGTAAAATGAATTTGTCCGATTTTGGTTTCAGACAAAACCTTAGTTTTAAAACCTCCCCGCCCTGCCCAGAATTTAGCTGCCATAGATGCTGCAGCAACTACAGAACTTTCTTCTGTAACTAATGGGACAAAATAGATTTTATCATTAATTTTCACATTCGGAACAATGCTGTAAGGCAGTATATAATTCGAAATTACATTTTCGGAAATTTTTTCAAATTGCTTCTGATAGTTATGATCATGATGACGGAAAAGTTCTAATTTATTTACCATTTCCTGTGAAACAGCATTATGTTTCAAAAGAACTTCGATTTTTTCCTCCCGTGTTAATTTTGAGAATCCCTGAATAATTTCCATTTTTCAAAAAATTCTGATAAAATATAATTGAATTCTTATAACCCGATTTTTCTTGATATTACCATTCTCAGGATTTCAGAAGTGCCTTCGCCAATCTGTAAAATTCGCTGGTCTCGGTAAAAACGTTCAATATCGTTATCCTTCATCAAACCATATGCACCATGAATCTGAACAGCATCATCTGCAATGTCTTTAGCAATTTCTGAAGAAAAAAGCTTTGCAATAGCGGCTTCCCGAGTATATGGTAATCCCTGATCCTTCAACCAACATGCTTTATAAAGTGTGTTTCGGGCCAATTCAATTTTCATATCCATGTCGGCAAGTTTAAAAGATATGGCCTGGAATTTAGAAATGGGTTGGCCAAACTGGTTCCTTGTTTTTGCATAAGAAAGTGCCATCTCATATGCCCCCTGTGATAAACCAATTCCAATTGCTGCCAATGAAAGCCTACCTGCATCAAGGGTTTCCAGCATTATATGTGCTCCCTGCCCTCGTTTGCCTAAAATATTTTCTTCAGGAACGATGCAGTTATCGAATTGTAATTTTCCGGTGTCAGCAGACCGCCACATTATCTTATTAAGAATTTTTCCGGTGGTATAACCTTTTGTGCTTCTTTCAACCAGTATTGTGGTCAATTCTTTCTTACCCTTGGTTTCACCGGTCTCCAGTAGCAAGGAAATACCAAAGGCCAGTTCTGATGCAGAATTAGTTATAAATATCTTTTCACCGTTAATAATCCATTTACCATTTTCTAACTTTGCATTCGTCTTTACATTAGTGGCATCGGAACCTGCAGTTGTTTCAGTAAGTCCAAATGCCCATAATTTTTCACCAGTTGTAAGTAACGGAAGAAAATGGCCCTTTTGTTGTTCTGTGCCATAATCAAAAATTGGTCCGATACCTAATGAATTATGGGCTGCAATAGTAGCAGCCTGTGAACTGTCGACCCTTGCCAATTCCTCGACCGCAATTATGTATGATAAAGTATCCAGATTCTTACCGCCATATTTTTCAGGAAGAAAAATCCCAAATAATCCCATTTCGCCCATTTTCTTAGTCAATTCAACCGAAAACCGGCCATCCTCATCTAATTTCCTGGCTTTTAATTTAATTTCTGATTCTGCAAAAGACCTTATCCTATACCGTATTTCCTGGTGTTTCTCTTTAAAAAAAGGATTTCGTATTATACTCATTGAATAATTGTTGAAAAATAAATATTCGTACTATTAATTGTTTTCAGGGCAAATTGTTCAAAAAAAGAATTAATATTTAGCTTACGACTTTAAAATATAAAAAAATCAACCCTCTCCGAATTGGATTAATTGTCTTGTGTTAATAAGAACATTATATCACCAGCTTTTATGCTTTGACCTTCTTCAATATATATCTTCCCGATTAATGCCGGATAACTTGCTAATACAAGATTTTCTGTTTTCATCGAGTCGATGATAGCCAAAGCAATCCCTTTTTGAACTTTATCACCTTGTTTCACGGAAATTTTTAATACTTTTCCTGGTAAGGGAGAACGGATTATCCCGCTATTGTTTTTAAATTCGGAATCCGAATTAAATGTGACCCATGGGTCCGACATCCTGGTAGGATGATATTTTAATTTGGGTTTAAAAGTAAATCCATCAATGGTCAACCATAATTCAGAGTTTTCATCTAGGGAATAAAAGCATTGAATTTGCTGACCATCAATTTCAAATATTATCCTGTGTGTTCCAATTTTATTAATTTTTAAAATAGCTTTTTCATTTTCAAATCGGATAACCAGGCCATTTTTTATTTTTTGGATAATTTCGACCTCGTATTCCGTATCGTTAAGAATTACCTGAATAATCATTAGTTGTCGCCAAAAACCTATTTTCTTCCAGATATTTTCATTCGTTCGTGAATAAGTATTCTCATTACCGAAAATATACAAAAGCAAAAAAGCAGCTATGATTTTGATCTTTGCAACATTAATTTTTGTTGTGCTCAAATCTTTAACTATTCTCTTAAGATGATGAATCAAATAATCCGTGGTAATCATATTTTTAATAAATTCGGGAGTTTTTAATAAATATTTTATAAAAGAAATATTGGTCACGATACCGTGAACAATATAATTATCTAACACCTGAACCATTCTCTTCCTGGCTTCTTCGCGGGTTTTACCCCAAACGATCAATTTCGATAATAAAGAATCATAATTGACATTAATTTCTTTTTGAGGTTCAATATTTGAATCTAATCGAATGTGCTGTCCGGAAGGGAAAATGTTAAGGCTTATCCTTCCCGGGGAGGGCGCAAATTCCTTCGACACATCCTCGGCACAAATTCGGCATTCGATAGCATGTCCGTTCCTTTTAACCTCTGCCTGGTTTATTGAAAGTTTATTCCCTGAAGCGACAAGAATTTGTTCCTTTATAATATTTATGCCTGTTATCATTTCTGTTACCGGATGTTCAACCTGGATTCGGGTATTCATCTCGAGAAAGTAGAATTGTCCTTCCGAATTTACAAGAAACTCAATAGTTCCGGCGTTATTATAATTGATCTCCCCGGCAATTTTTATAGCAGTTTCGAATAATTTCTTTCGCAATTCTCCGGTTAAAGTTGGGCTTGGTGCTTCCTCTATGATTTTCTGAAATCGCCTCTGAATGCTACATTCCCTGTCGAATAAGTGAACCACATTTCCAAAATTGTCTCCGATTACCTGGATTTCAACATGTTTTACTTTTTTAAAATATTTTTCAATAAAAAGTGCAGGATTACCAAAGTAAGATTGAGCCTCCCTGGAAGCCATTTCAAGGTTATCGGCCAATTCTGTTTCATTATTAACTATTTTCATTCCCCTCCCGCCACCTCCATGAGAAGCTTTTATCAGAACCGGATAAGGTAAGGTCTTTGATAGTTTTAAAAAATCGCTTATTTTTCCATAAACAGCATAAATAACGGGAATTGATAAATTTTGAACAAATTTCCTTGCTTCAGTTTTATCTGCCATAATCCTCATTGCTTGAACCGAAGGGCCTATCCATTTGATATTGTCTTGTTCGCATAATTCAGCAAAATCTGGATTTTCGGAAAGAAAACCATAACCGGGATGAATTGCATCTGCTTTTATCTTTTTAGCAAGGCTGACAATTTTTTCTTTATTAAGATAAGTTTGTTCCAACGTCGATCCTTCAAGTAAATATGCCTCGTCTGCCAAAGAAACAATTTTACTTTTTTCATCTTCCACCGAAAAAACAACTGCTACCTGAATTCCCATTCCTTTGGCAGTTTTCAGGATTCGTAAAGCAATTTCACCCCGGTTCGCAATCAATATTTTTTTAAAAATATGCATCCTGCTAACTTTCAAATATCCATTTTGGAGGTCTTTTCTCCAGGAATGCTCTCATACCTTCCTGGCCATCTTTTGATCTTTTTAATTTTGTTATAGAATCGATTGTTTTTTCAATAATTTTTTTTTGAATAAACGGTGAAATCATTCGTATTAATTTTTTGCTTTCATTTAAAGCTTTTGAAGATGATTTTAAAATATCCTGAATAATATCCTGCAGGGTTTCTTCCATTTTATTATCCTCCGGTAAAAAGTCAATCATTCCATACTGAAAAGCTTCCAGTGAACTAAATTTCTTCCCGGTATAAATTAACATCGATGCCTTATGCTCATTGATCCTGGTAAGGATATAAGGCAAAATAACAGCAGGTGCAAGCCCCAGCCTGGTTTCCGACAAAGACAATACAGTATTTTTTGAACAAATTGCAATATCGGCAGCACATAAGAACCCCAGGGCTCCCCCAAATACGAATTTGTGAGCCGCAACAATAGTAGGTTTAGATAAATTATAAAATGTATCCAGGCATTTTGAAATAACATTGCTATCGATGCGGCTTTTTTTTAATTTCAATTTTCCGGACTGCATCATCCAGTTCAGGTCAGCCCCTGATGAAAAAGCTTCTCCGCGTCCCCTTAGGATAACGATATAAATTTTGGATGACTTATTCACTTCCCTGAATGCTTCGATGAGCTCTTTGAAAACCAGATTATCAAAGGCATTATAGATCCCAGGCCGGTTAAGCCAGATTGTTGCAATATGGTTTTTAATTTCTAATTCAATACTTCGATAGTTCATAGAAAAAATTTGAATTTTTAATTTCGGATTACATCCTGAAAATTCCCATTTTAGGCTCCGGAATTGTTTTTTTCAAAGAAACGGACAAACACAGTGCAATAATTTTTCGGGTATCTACAGGATCGATTATACCGTCGTCCCATAATCTGGAAGTGCTGTAATATGGACTACTTTCTTCAATATACTGCTTTAATATTTCCTGTGGATCCGGTTCAATATTATTTTCAATACCCTGTCCGTTTTTCCCTTTCACCGTCGAAAGAACTGAAGATGCTTGTTCACCGCCCATAACAGCTATCCTGGCATTGGGCCACATAAAAAGGAAATTTGGATTGAAAGCCCGGCCTGCCATCGCATAATTACCTGCCCCAAATGATTTGCCGGTAATAATAGTGATTTTAGGAACATTGGCATTTGCAACAGCCTGGACCATTTTAGCCCCGTCTTTTACAATACCTTTATGTTCGTATTCCCTGCCAACCATAAAACCTGCAATATCTTGCAGAAATACCAGTGGAATTTTACGAAAGCAACATAATTCGATGAAGTGAGTGCCTTTTAATGCCGATTCGGAAAATAATATCCCATTATTTGCAATAATACCAACCGTGATCCCCATTATTTTTGCAAAACCGGTTAACAATGTTTTGCCGTAGTTGGATTTGAATTCATGAAACTCACTTCCATCGGCTAAATGAGATATGATGGAATAAGCATCAGTAGCTTTTCGGATATCACTTTGAATGATTCCGTACAATTCTTCCTGGCTAAAAAGCGGCTCAATTATTTCATGACCTGTTGAAGAGTTTTTGTTTTTAACTGATAAAGTCTTGAAAATATCTCTGCAAATTTGAATGGCATGACCATCGTTTTCTGCAATATGATCAGCAACCCCGGAAAGAGAGGTATGAACCATTGCCCCACCCAGTTCTTCCGGCGATATTTCTTCCCCTGTAGCGGCTTTTACCAAAGGCGGCCCGCCTAAAAAAATTGTGCCCTGGTTTTTAACAATTATGGTTTCGTCGCTCATGGCGGGTATATAGGCACCCCCGGCTGTGCATGAACCCATTACAATTGCTATTTGCGGTAATCCCATTGCCGACATCCTTGCCTGGTTATAGAAAATTCTGCCGAAATTTTCTTTATCGGCAAAAACACTGGCTTGTTCCGGAAGGTATATACCCCCGCTATCGACCATGTATACAAAAGGCAATTCATTTTGGATAGCTATTTCCTGTGCCCTTAAATGCTTTTTAACCGTTTCTTTAATATAAGTGCCACCTTTCACTGTTGCATCATTGGCAATAATAATGGTTTCAATTCCTTCGACAAGCCCGATTCCGGTAGTGATACCTGCTGAAGGAAACTTATTTTCGTATTGATCAACTGAGGCTAATGCCGATAGTTCGAGAAACGGTGTGTTTTTATCGAGCAATAATTCTATTCTTTCCCTGGCCAATAATTTGCCACGCTGAACATGTCGCTGAACTGCCGGATCGGTTGGCCTGTGTAGTATAGACCTTATCCGTTGTTTTAGTTCATCGGCAAGAGCCTTATTCTTCGAAAAGTTATCCTCATAACTCTTTACATAGGCGGATGAATCAGATTTATTCTTTAGCAAATTCATTTACTTAAATTGATATGAATTAACATACCAGCTAAGTCTTTGTTTAAAAACCGAAAATAAGTAATGGGATTTTGAATCTTCTCCAATAGTGAAATATTGGAATTAAAGTATGGCCTGAGGGTTTATATTTTGAAAAAATAAGAAACTGCCCTGTTGCGAAATAAAAATCCCACTCAATAAACTTCTACTAAAATATTGAATTGAAATATTTTTAATTTTTAAAAAATTGGGTTATATTTATTCTAAGAATCTTGGCTAATTGTATAAAAGGAATTGAGATGATAAAAGAAAAAGGAAAGACAGGAATTATGAATTTCATGATTGATAAAAAATGGTTAACGATGAAAATTAATAATACCCTTCTAACAAGATATGTTAATTAAAAATTGGGGTTTAATGATTAACCAGGTATATATGTGCAACCATTGAAGAAATTATCATTCTACATTAAAACATATAAAAATGAAAACAATTAATCTTACCCTGCTTATTTTGATTGCAATAACAATTGGAACTTATTCACAAATCCCAAATAACGGGTTTGAGAACTGGTCGACTTATGGAACTGGAATGACACCAGATGACTGGTGGAGTGCAAACGATTCTGTAAACTCAACAAATCCATATTTTCCCATAACAAGATCGACCGATCACTATCCGGTTACTATCGGTAACTATTCATTGCGTCTTGAAAATAATCCCACATACCAAGCTTCACGATGGGCAGAATTGGGAATAGCGTGGACAGGTAGTTGGAAAGGTAATAATAACCCCGTATTTCCGGTGAACCATCCAAAATCGATATGTGGTTATTATAAATTTTTACCGCAAAATGGCGATACAATGGATATTCATTTTATTTTATATAAGAATGGTGTGGAAATAACACAAGGAGGATTTCAAAGTCCTGTTTCGGTTCCCGATTGGACTTCTTTTAATTTACCCGTAAGTAATTTAGATTATACGGATGCAGATAGTGCACGGATTCTGATTGCTGCATTTTATTCGAATAATAAAAATAAAGGCCTAAGTCCTTTAGGCAATTCAGTTCTTTATGTAGATAATTTAAGTTTTGACAGCTTAATCACTACATCAATTAATGAACTTTCAGCCAAAAACAATTTAATAGACCTTTACCCAAATCCTGCTTCTGATTATTTTACTGTAAAAATCATTAATACTGTAAATGAAGAATTATCCTTGAAAATCTGCACCCTCACAGGTACTTTAGTAAAATCTGAAATGATGAAAACTAATCAACAAAAAATCAATATCGGGAGTTTAGCCACCGGACTATACATGGTTATGGTCAAATCAAAAAATTTAACGGAAATTCAAAAATTAATAATTCAAAGATAAAAAATGGTTGTATAACCAGTAATATAAGGAAATGTAGTTATTATGGGATAATTAAATGTTTTTGCTAATGTTGTACCTCGTAATTAATATAAATATTATCGTAAAACTTGTTAATACGCATTTGAATTACCGCTTTTAATATTTATAAATTCTTTATTTATTTCATAAATAACTTTTTCCTATTTTTCTAAGGTCCGGTTCAATTTAGTAACTAAATGACTAATAAAAAGGATAATAATAAATTATCGCCAAATAAAAATCCACAAGTCAAAACCCTGGGAATTATTTAAATCTTAAAATCAAAATTAATAAGCAAACATTGGATAGTCGGACATAATTTTGTTTGCCCGCTTCCTGACATCATTAATAACCGTTTCGTTATCAATATTCATAATCACTTCATCGATCATCTCTACAATACCTGGAATAACATTTTCTTTTACCCCGCGTGTGGTAATAGCCGGTGTTCCTACCCTTACACCAGACGTTTGAAAAGGTGAACGGCTGTCGAAAGGAACCATATTTTTGTTTAAAGTAATATCGGCTTTCACCAGCACATTTTCAGCTTGTTTGCCATTTACATCTGCAGCTTTGGTACGAAGGTCGATCAGCATGGAATGATTATCCGTACCACCTGAAATAACTTTATACCCCTTTGCCATAAAAGCTTCAGCCATGACTTTGGCATTCTTAATTACCTGCACGGCATAAGATTTATAACTTTCGGTTAATGCCTCTCCAAAGGAAACAGCTTTTGCTGCAATAATATGTTCCAGCGGCCCTCCCTGAATGCCCGGGAATACAGCCGAATCGAGTAAAGCTGACATTAATTTTATTTCACCTTTAGGAGTTTTCAATCCCCACGGGTTTTCAAAATCTTTTCCCATAAGGATCATTCCGCCCCGGGGACCGCGAAGGGTTTTATGCGTAGTTGTGGTAACAATATGACAATGAGGAAAAGGTTGGTTCAGCAAACCTTTGGCAATAAGACCGGCAGGATGAGCTATATCGGCCATTAAAATAGCTCCAGTTTCATCGGCAATCTCCCTCATGCGTTTAAAGTCCCAATCGCGCGAATAAGCAGATGCTCCTGCTATTATTAGTTTCGGTTTATATTTTTTTGCCTGCTTTGCCATCTGGTCATAATCTACCCGGCCTGTTTCCGGATTTAGACTATAAGCAACAGGATTGTAAAGAATACCTGAAAAGTTGACGGGCGATCCATGAGTAAGATGACCACCATGGGAAAGATCGAGACCCAGAAAGGTATCACCCGGTTTCAAAACTGCAAGCATAACTGCCGCATTGGCCTGGGCTCCCGAGTGAGGTTGAACATTCACCCATTCGGCATTAAAAAGCTTCTTGGCCCTTTCTATAGCCAAACCTTCCGCTTCATCAATAAACTGGCAACCACCATAATATCTTTTCCCTATATATCCTTCGGCATACTTGTTTGTAAGGCAGGATCCCATTGCTTGCATCACCTGTTCGCTGACAAAATTCTCTGAAGCAATTAACTCTATACCGTGTAATTGTCGCAACCTTTCCTTTTCAATAATATTGAATAATTGTTTGTCTCTTTCCATCAGATATTGTTTTAAAACCTCAAAGTTACAGGATTAAAGGAAGACGTCAGATTTTTTTTTCAATTATTATAAACAATAAAAAAAGAAACTCAAATTTATTAATATTGTTCTTTTTCACTTGGAAAGTCTCTCGATTTAACATCGCTTATATATTGTTGAACAGCCTTGGTAATTTCAGCAAATAAATTATGATATCTTCTTAAAAAACGGGGTGAGAATTCCTGCGTAAAGCCAAGCATATCGTGAAGTACGAGTACTTGTCCATCAACTTCCCTACCAGCACCGATTCCAATAATAGGTATTTTTAATTCTCTTGAAACTTTACCCCCTAAAACGGCTGGTATTTTTTCAAGTACAATACCGAAACAACCTAACTCTTCAAGCAGTTTTGCATCAGTAATTAATTTATTTGCTTCTACTTCTTCACGAGCCCGAACCACATAGGTGCCGAATTTATGAATCGACTGTGGCATCAGTCCTAAATGCCCCATTGCTGGTATACCAGCAGATAATATTCTTTCGATGGATTCTTTAATTTCTGCACCCCCCTCTAACTTGACAGCTCCGGCTCCAGTTTCTTTCATTATCCGAATAGCTGAATTTAAAGCCTCTTTTGAATTGCCCTGATATGTCCCAAAGGGCAAATCACAAACCACCAAAGCCCTTTTCACGCCACGAGCTACAGATGACGCATGATATATCATTTCATTGAGGGTTATTGGAAGTGTGGTATCATAACCAGCCATGACATTCGATGCCGAATCTCCCACAAGAATTACATCAATTCCAGCCTGATCAAGAATTTTTGCCATTGAATAATCATATGCGGTCAGCATAGAAATTTTTTCTCCACGCAATTTCATTTCACTTAACTTATGCGTAGTTACTTTTTTAATGTCCGAACTTTGAACTGTCATAATATTTAAATTTTAATTTTAATTCCATTTAATTGTCAATTTTATATTAAGAATGCAAAATTGTTAAATATATCGAAGTCCTCCAATTAATATGTATTTTTTCTGAAACAATAAAAATGAATTAAACCTAAATTATTTTCATTTTAGTTGATTTTTTGGATTATTTGAAATTTCTATTTATTATTTCCTGAAATAATAGCCATAAACGATCTATGCCTTTTTGTCATACAAAGTATCTGACATAAAAATTGGAACTCAATAATTGTGTCATTATTACATTAAAAAATAATTTCTGGTCTGATGGCATAATGATTGATTGAAAGAGATATGGAAAATGAAATAATTCAAAAAAAAATATTATGGGTAAAATAATTGGAATAGATTTAGGAACAACAAATTCATGTGTGGCAGTAATGGAAGGCAATGAACCTATTGTCATTGCAAACAGCGAAGGCAAGCGGACCACACCTTCAATCGTTGCTTTTACAGAAAACGGGGAACGCAAAGTCGGTGATCCGGCCAAACGTCAGGCAATAACAAATCCCAAGAAAACCATATATTCTATTAAACGATTCATGGGTGAATCATTTGACCGTGTAACAAAGGAAATTAAACGCGTATCTTTCGATGTTTTAAAGGGCGATAACAATACACCGCGTGTTCAAATTGATGATCGTAAATATTCCCCGCAGGAAATTTCAGCAATCATATTACAAAAAATGAAAAAAACTGCTGAAGATTACCTGGGACAGGAAGTTAGCGAGGCAGTAATAACGGTACCTGCTTATTTTAACGATTCTCAGCGCCAAGCGACAAAAGAGGCAGGAGAAATTGCCGGTCTTACAGTTCGCAGAATTATTAACGAACCGACAGCTGCTGCATTGGCATATGGACTTGATAAGAAAGCACAGGATATGAAAGTAGCAGTGTATGACCTTGGCGGTGGAACATTTGATATTTCAATCCTTGAACTTGGCGATGGTGTATTTGAAGTAAAATCAACAAATGGTGATACTCATCTGGGTGGTGACGATTTTGACCATATAATAATTGATTGGTTGGCTGAAGAATTTAAAAAGGAAGAAGGGATTGATCTTCGTAAAGATCCTATGGCATTACAACGTCTTAAGGAAGCTGCTGAAAAAGCAAAAATAGAACTTTCCAGTTCTTCATCAACAGAAATCAATCTTCCATATATTATGCCCGTGGATGGAATACCCAAGCATTTGGTTAAAACTCTTACCCGTTCACAATTTGAAAAACTATGCGATAGCCTTTTTCAGTCAACTGTTGAACCTTGTCGTAAAGCTCTTTCAGATGCGGGTCTCAAAGCGTCAGATATAAATGAAGTAATCCTGGTTGGAGGTTCTACACGAATTCCAATCATTCAAAAAATTGTTGAAGACTTTTTTGGCCGAGTTCCATCAAAAGGTGTCAACCCAGATGAAGTAGTAGCAGTCGGAGAAGCTATACAGG